>Ga0114925_10000141_pt1 | contig 26710 bp, 27 predicted proteins | sample SumtaG_2_FD_87287 | JGI IMG/M metagenome (GOLD analysis project Ga0114925, IMG submission 87287) | Deep subsurface microbial communities from Indian Ocean to uncover new lineages of life (NeLLi) - Sumatra_00607 metaG | ecosystem: Environmental > Aquatic > Marine > Oceanic > Sediment | place... | reverse complement strand
GAATAGAAGCCATGAAGAAAGCCTTTCAGGAGAAACCGGACCTCATTGTCACTGATTATCTCATGCCGGAGATGGACGGTAAGATGCTTATTGAAAAACTAAAATCTGATCTGTCGACTCGTTTCATTCCTATAATAATAGTTTCGGCAGTGGATGAAGTTGAATCAGAGGTGGCGCTTATTGAGGCGGGTGCAGACGATTACATTACCAAGCCCATCGAAGCCAAACGGCTAGTTGCAAGAGCAAATCGGCTTCTCAATAGGCCAGCGTACTTAGAATGTCATTAAAAGGGAAGCGACAATGAATAATGACAAACCTCAGGAAATAGATAACACCAGACGTGCTTGTATTGGAAACGCTAAATATTTTTGAAGAAGGAGGAAGCGGCGAGCCAGAAGGAACTGGAAATCCGGAAAGTCGAATAGATTCAAGCATAGTATAAGAAAATAATGCCTAACCCGAAACGAAATGATGATGCGAAATGAAAAATTACCGCGAAATCCTGATTCAATTCGCTGTTCGCATTCTTGTGGCAATCCCCCTGTTTATTTTCGGTTGGTATTTGATTGCTTCCGCAAAGGGCGGCTGGAGCGCTGTCCCTCAACTGTTCTTTGCCATGGGTTGCTTTCTTGGTTTTGCCGTCATTATCGCCCCTCCCTTGGCCCGCCTTTTTGCAGAACCCGCCGGATCACTGCATTATCCAACAATAGAACCGGATAGGCCCCAACCCGTCTATAGCATACCGGAATCCAAAAGAAGGGAAGGATTATACGAAGAAGCCATTTCAGAATATGAGAAGATCGCAAAGGACTTTCCCGACGAAGTAAAACCTTATATTGAGATCATTGATATCGCAGTATTTGACCTTAATGATCCCGCGCGGGGCGAAAGCGTTTTGAAAAAAGGGCTTTCTTCTGTGAAGAATGATGATGATCGTGACCTTTTGAAAATCATGCACAAAACTGTTACGTCCAATAGTAAATAAATCAGGTTCTTCTCCGGATTAGTTGTAGAAGATTTTTATTTCATTAGTTTGCCAATGATCGCCGTAGCTTCACTGGGTGTGACAATCTGAATATCTTTGTACGTTTTCAGCTCGAGAAGATGTTTGTCGCCGGATATAATCAGATGGACCTTGTTTGCTGCAGCCAGGGCAAGAAAATGATTATCAAACTGATCATCATGAATGACTTGAGGGATGATTTTGGGTGTTGGCACGAAATAGATCAGGTTTATAAAATATGCAAAGGCTTCATCGGGTGCTACACCAAGGTCGGAAAGTCTTTGATGGAATTTTTCATAGTGTAAAACACGTCTCAATTCATCCGTGGTCACCGGGCATCCGAAGATGTTGAGTATACCATTGCGTGCCCATTTTAATAAACGGTTTGGAGGGCCTGCCCAAAGCAAACCGGATGCAGCCACATTCGTATCAATGACGGCTCTCACGGCATTTCCCGAAGCTTATGAACAATACGGGAAATTTCTTTAAGTTCAGGCTGAGTGCTGTCCTGAATGGAAACAGCCCGGTCCAACAGGTCTGACGGTAACTCTTCAAACGGTACGACCTTAAACAATGGTTTGGATCTTTTAAGAACGATAATTTCACCCCATCGTTTGAGATCTCCGGCAATATCCGGAAACCGCTGACGAAATTCCTTTGCGCTTAAATATTTTGTCATGGGAAATTGCCTTTAAGGTAAGCTTAAGTTCATTTTTAGATTAATTATATTATATTTAAAAGTCAACTATAAAACAAGAAATATAAACCTGTAAATCACACAAAGTGGGATTTTTGGGACATCCATAAATATATAAATAGCTACCCATCAGTAATACTCAACCCTTTTCCCATAGCTATTTTTTCGCCACGCTTAACTGCTATACTGACCGCTGGTTGGGTCAAGCCGAATTTCCTGGCAAGACGGGTTGCCGTCATGCCAAGCTCTCTAACAGCCCAAAAAAACAAAATGAAAATTCTAATTTATGTAGGCTCATCCGGCTCGTGTAATTTTAGTGCTAAACTTTTCTCCTTGAGCTGCTTGTTGAAGCCGCGCGTCAAAAGTCGTAAAAATTAACTCCGGAATTTCTTTTTGCAAAGTTTTTGCTGTGGCAAGGTGCCACAGGTCGGCTCCACGAAGGGGCCATTTTTTTGATAAGCTTTTCGTAATTTCCCATTCAGGGCCGGCATTAAGGCGGCGCCAGGGGCCTTGCTCCAGCATTTCAAAGCTCGTCGATTCCAAAAGACTGGAGAGAATTCGTTCTTTTTTCATACGGGCAATGACCGCGCAAACTTCTGAATAGGCAAGGGTAGAGATGAAATGGACGCCCTCGGATTCTGCCCATGTAATGGCACGTTCACTGTGACGATCCTTAAAAATCGCTGATAAAACAGCAGAAGCGTCCCAGTAGATGACCAGAAGGTCGTCATGCATGGTTTCGGTCCTCTTTCAGCATCATTTGGGCGATATCGTTTGGAACAGGTATTGGCAAAGGAAGTTTTTTTCGCTTTTTTTGAGGTAAGGCCTCTAATAAACCCATCTCCTCCAGTTTTTTAACTCGAACAGAAACCGGCAGATCTTCCGGTTGGATTGGAACAATTTTTCCAACCGGTCGCCCTCTGTCCGTCAGGATAATCTCGCTTCCGTTTTGAACCATTTTGATGAACTTGCTCAAATGCATTTTGGCATCTCGAATGCCGACGCGAGTCGGTTGCATGGTATCCTCCAAGGTAACTATGGTGGCCACATTATAATGTAGTTATTGTAACCACAACATTGTGTCGTGTCAAGGAAATGTTATTCATTGTCGATTCAAACAAAGCGTTTTCTCCGATCTAATGTCCGATACTGTATCGCCTCGGCGATATGGGTGGATTGGATGTTTGCCGTGCCTTCCAGATCGGCGATGGTCCGGGCGATTTTCAGGATACGGTTGTGGCTGCGGGCGGAAAGGCCGAGCTTGTCGATGGCGGCTTCGAGGAGGTTGCAGGAGGCATCGGCGATGGTGCTCAATGTTTCGGAGTGTCGATATAGGCGATGATTTCTCGGGCGAAAAGATTAAAATCGCTCATGTTTTTTTTAAGAATTCCGATAACGATCTCGGGCTCGATTCGGGCGTAATCATGTACGACAATGTTTCGAAATCCTGCCATCTTCACCATTGCGGTATGCACCGCTTCAGAAATAATATTATTTTCATACAAGACAATAAAAAGATCTTTGTTGTCTTTGGGTTCTCTCAGCCCAAGACGCGATATTAAATGTGCGGCAATATCCAGGCAGGACTCGCAGGCCAGGTGCAAGGTCCTCTCTATAAAGCGTTGATCTTTCTTATTGGTTTGATAGCTGTCTAAAGAAATGTTCTTGTACTCTTCCAGATCACTTAGATATTCTCTAAGAAAACGCAATTTGGACTCAATGACCTCTTTGACTATCATTCGATATCTACCTTGGCTTTAATGACTAAAGAAAGCTTTCAATTCTTCGACGTCCTTTTCGATATAATACTTAAAATCGAAGTATTCTTTTTGCTTTTGAACGACATAATCCATTTCAATTTCCAAATTTCTTGCGAAGATTATTTTTCCGCCTCCTATAACCTGGTGAATTAATTTTAGCGATGCTTTGTTTAAAATTACGACATCTATTTTTGACGCTAAACACCTCTCTATTTCATCTATTAGTTGAAGTCGGATGTCAAACGATTGTTCAGCAGTCAGGTTTTTATCAATCCGGACAGCAATGTCTATATCGCTGTGCGATTGAGCTAATCCTTGAACCATTGATCCGAAAACGTAGGCTGACAAAACTGCCGGGAACTTAATAAAAAGTGGCTGCAGTTCTCTTTCAAACTTGGTGTTGAATTCGTTTATAGTTCCGTTATCATTCATATTTTTCAATGTATTACAATAAATAGAGATTGTCAATTGGTTAAATAAAGCGTTTTCCCCGATCTAATGTCCGATACTGTATCGCCTCGGCGATATGGGTGGATTGGATGTTTGCCGTGCCTTCCAGATCGGCGATGGTCCGGGCGATTTTGAGGATACGGTTGTGGCCCCGGGCGGAAAGGCCGAGCTTGTCGATGGCGGCTTCAAGGAGGTTGCAGGAGGCATCGTCGATGGTGCAGTGTTTTTTAATGTGGCGGCTGCTCATCTGGGCATTACAGTAGATTTTGGTTCTGGAAAGGCGGTCCGACTGAACGGCGCGGGCCGTTGCAACGCGAGCGCTGATGCTTTCAGACGGCTCCGCGTTAAATTCCCCTTTCAGGTCCTTGTAGGGCACCGCCGGCACTTCAACATGAATGTCGATCCGGTCCATCAGCGGTCCGGAAATCTTTGACCGGTACCGGTGAATCTGCTGGAACGTGCACCGGCACTCGTGCTTGGGATCGGAGAAATACCCGCAAGGGCAGGGGTTCATTGCCGAAACCAGCATAAAGCTGGAAGGATATGTGATGGTGGAAGCGGCCCTGGAAATGGTCACCTTGAAATCTTCGAGCGGTTGGCGCAGCACTTCCAGCACATGCTTTTTGAATTCAGGGAGTTCATCCAGAAAGAGGACGCCGTTATGCGCCATGCTGACTTCACCCGGCCTGGGAATATGGCCGCCGCCGATTAAACCGGCGTCGGATATGGTATGATGCGGAGACCTGAAAGGTCTTTTTGTAATAAGTGCCTGATCTTTTCCAAGCATGCCGACGACGCTGAATATTTTTGTGGTTTCAATGGCTTCATCAAATGTTAAGGGTGGGAGTATGGTCGGGAGGCGCTTGGCCAGCATGGTCTTTCCGGAACCGGGCGGACCGATCATGATAAGGTTATGGCCGCCTGCGGCCGCAACTTCCAATGCCCGCTTTACATGCTCCTGGCCCATGACCTCGAAAAAGTCAAGCTCAAATCGGTTGCCCTTTTGAAATATGGCAAGAATATCGGTCTTTTCTGGTTTTATATGAGCAAACCCACAGAGGAAGTCCACCACCTGGGAGAGGTTTTTTGCCGGAAACACCGGAATTCCCTTTACCACCGATGCCTCCCGACGATTTTCAAAGGGTACCAGGATGCCTGAATAACCCGCATTTTTTGCAGCAATGGCCATGGGAAGCGAACCCCTAACGGGTTTGATACGACCGTCCAAAGAGAGTTCTCCGAGGATGAGATATTTGGAAATAACATTTTGAGGGATGATTCGGGTCGCGGCCAATATTCCTAAAGCCATGGGCAGATCAAAGCCGGTTCCCTCCTTTTTAATGTCTGCCGGGGCCAAATTCACGGTAATTCTGTCGACCGGAAAGGTATATCCTGAATTATTAATGGCCGACTTAACCCGTTCCTTGCTCTCCTTAACGGATGCTTCAGGAAGCCCCACAGTGGTAAATGTGGGAAGCCCCTTTGTGATGTCTACTTCAACTTCTACAATATACGCATCGATTCCAATAACAGCGCTGCTGAGTACTTTGGCAAGCAAGTCTCCCCCTCAAGGCGGTTCATCATCCATTAACGACGCTTCATGCGAAATTCAAATATCCTAAATCATAACAGATAGCTGCAAATAGGACAATCCTTTTTAAATGTATACTGATAACATGCCCAATTTCCCGGGGCCTGTTTTATCAATATGTTAATAACAAATTATTTATTTTATCATATAAAAATGGCGTTATTGAAGAAAAACCAATAGGTTATAAAAGGTGATTTGTGGTTTGTTTTTTTTAAGAAATATGATACAGGTTTTGTTAATCCTCATTATAAATGATCCAAGATCAATATTCAAAAGTTACCATTACAGGAACATGCATTTTAAACAGAGAACGATTGTAAAACCGGCCAGTTGTTCAGGTGTCGGTGTCCACTCAGGGGAAAAGGTCAATTTGACCATTAAACCCGCGCCCGTGAATCATGGCATCAAATTCGTTAGGACGGATCTGCCGGACAGCCCCAGTATATCCGCACACTTCAATTCGGTTGTCGATACAAGTCTTGCAACGGTCATCGGACATGATGGATATATTGTTTCAACTGTTGAACACCTCATGGCCAGTTTTGCCGGATTTTCTATCGATAACGCTCTGGTTGAACTTGACGCGTACGAAGTCCCGGTAATGGATGGCAGCGCAGGCCCTTTTGCTCAATTAATAAAGGGAGCCGGCATAAAAGAGCAGTCAGCACCGAGGATTTTTTTTGTGGTTAAAGAACCCATTGAGCTCAAGCAGGATGGAAAATTTGTTGGCGTATACCCTTCTACAACCTATAGGATAACGTATGCCATAGAATATGATCACCCCCTGATCAGAAGACAATCCTATGCCCTGGAGGTGACGGAGCAGATTTTTGTAAATGAGATAAGCAGGGCCAGAACGTATGGTTTTCTGCATGAACTGGAATATATGAAACGATACGGTTTGGCCCGCGGTGGTTCCCTGGACAATGCCGTGGTCATCGATAAACACGACATTGTAAATAAGGACGGCTTGAGATACCCAGACGAATTCGTCCGCCACAAGATCATTGACTGTATCGGTGATTTCTCTCTCCTCGGCCTGCCGATTATAGGTCATGTGGTGTTAGATAAATCCGGTCATGCCTTCAACCATGCCTTTCTTAAAAAATTCTTTGATCAAAAAGAGTCATGGGAAACCCGTACAATCCAAGACAAATCCGATTTGCCCCACTATTCATCAAAATCCCTTGCCATTTAAGATGATTTTCGCTAATAATTAGTTTTTATTCATAAATTGCCGATCCAATAGATGCTTTTCCCCGTTGGCAGTGTTCAATTTTCTGCAAGATCGGGATGATCGACTGGAATTAATAAAGATACACAGACATGGCATCGCGAATTTATCGTAAAGTTTATATCATACTCTTTATCATATGCTTTATCCTGGAGAGTTCTGCTTTTGCGCAGGATGCAAGGTTGGCGGATATTATTGTCACCAACACACGGGACGATCTTCTTGTTTACCTGAACGTTGAAGGTGCCTTTAGAGAAAAACTGAAAAAGGCCGTCTTGAGCGGTGTCCCGACCACTTTCTCATTCTATATTGCCCTGTACAAAACACGCAACTGGTGGATGGATAAAGAGATAGCCGACATAAAGATCAGCAATACGGTCAAGTACGATAACCTGAAGAAAGAATTTGTTGTAAGGCGATCCTGGGTAAATAGCGAACCCATGGTTACCCAATCTTTCGAAGAGGCCCAGAAACAGATGGCGGAGGTCGATAGTTTAAAGATTGTTCCGCTCAGCATGCTGGAGAAGGGCGGGCGATATCAATTAAGGGCTAAGGCCGAACTCAGCAAAGTAACCCTTCCTCTTTATCTGCATTATGTTTTTGTTTTTGTGTCTCTTTGGGATTTTGAGACCGATTGGTCTACCGTAGATTTTATCTACTAGAAATTCAATGACCTCCGGCAAAGCCGGGGGAATGTTCTATTAACCGCTTGTTATGAAAAATAACAGAGAAAAATCGTCAGCACCCTATCTTTCAGAAGAAGAGCGTAAAAGACGTAAACGTGAACGAATCCTTATCGTTGTTATCATTGTCGTAGTGGCGCTTCTGACATTTGCTGAGAACAGGATAATCCATTTTGGAGTGGATATTCCCATCTCCAATACAATCCTGATGTTCATATTGATAAATGTCAATTTATTGCTGCTTATTCTACTGATATTTCTTGTTTTCAGAAACCTGGTGAAGCTTCTCTATGATAGAAAGCGCAAGGTCATGGGGGCTAAACTCCGGACGCGACTGGTCATTGCGTTTATTGCGCTGACGCTATTGCCAACCACTGTGCTTTTTTTCTTTTCCATCACCTTTATAACAACCAGTATAGAGTTCTGGTTTAACGTTCCCGTGGAGCAGGCGCTTGAGAACTCAATATCTGTTGGAAGGCGTCTGTATAGCCGTGCAGAGGAGAACAATCGATTTTTCCTGAAACGAATTTCATACCAGATTGAAATGAAGAAACTTTTAGACACCGAAAAGAAAAAAAACCTCTCCCATTACATCCAGATTGTCCAGCGTGAATTTAATCTCCATGCGGTTGAAGTCTATGCTCCAAGTTCAAATCGACTCACATTTGCCGTGGCTCCGGAGATGGAAAATGAACCACTCAATGTTGTATCCGCTGACAATCTCCAGAAAGACATCGAGCTGAAAGGGGTCAGGACAGTTTCCGAGACTGTTTCTAGTGGAGAGCTTATCAGGACCATCGGAACCGTCCCTTTTGGGATTCAGCCTGTGGATGCCGAAGCTTTTGTTGTACTGACCAATCTGGTTCCACCGGATCTTTTTGAAAATATGAGAGCGATATCCAGAGGATTTGAAGAATATCAGCAGATCAAATTATTGAAGAAGCCGATTCAGATCACTTATTATATAACCCTTTCGATAGTGGCGCTGCTTGTCGTATTTTGTGCGGTTTGGTTCGGCTTTTATATGGCAAAGACGATTACCATACCCATCATGGAACTTGCCGAAGGGACCCGAAGGGTCGCCGAAGGAGATTTAAGCTTTTCCATCGGTCTTGTGGCAGATGATGAAATTGGAAGCCTTGTTGATTCATTCAATCGGATGACCCGAGATCTTCGAATCGGCAGGGAACAATTGGAGCTTTCCGCTCGCAAGCTTCGTGAACAGAATATCGAAATTGAAGAAAGACGGAAGTATATGGAGACGGTATTGAAAAATGTCTCCACGGGTGTAATAACGCTGGACGCCAATGGAATTATATCCACGATTAACACGTCGGCTGAAAGGATGCTGAACCTCAAGGGTGAAGATATTCTGAACCAAAGCTATAAAGACGTACTGGATGGACATCACTTGGGTTTTGCGGAAGAAATAATGGAAAGTCTTACCAGTTCAAGGAAGGATGCAATCGAGTTGCCCCTTAAAGTAACCATCGAAGGAAGGCCCCGCAGTTTCCTGATTAGTGTGAACTCGCTTAAAGATGACGTCGGAAGCCACATGGGCATTGTTGTTGTCTGTGATGATCTGACCGAACTGGAAAAGGCCCAGCGTATGGCGGCATGGCGTGAAGTTGCACGAAGAATCGCCCATGAAGTAAAGAACCCTCTAACCCCGATAAAGCTTTCAGCCCAGCGCCTTCAACGAAGGTATTCCGAGCGGCTTAACGAACCGGTTTTTGACGAATGCACCCGGACGGTAGTTGACCATGTGGATTTGATTCGAAATCTTGTTAACGAGTTTTCAGCCTTTGCCAAATTCCCGACAGCAAACCCGAAACCCTGCGAGTTAATGCCTATTATTGAAGAGACTGTTGCACTATACAAAGAGGGGCATCTGGGCGTTAACTTTGAAATCAATGTTAGTAACCATATCCCAACCCTAAATTTAGATCGTCAGCAGATAAAGCAGGCCATGATTAACCTTGTTGACAACGCCATCGGGGCGATAAAAGAGCAGGGTAATATTTTTATAACGTTGACACATGATCCGGCGTCAAAGAAGGTTCAAATAGAAGTCGCAGATGATGGCGCAGGCATCTCCGATGAAGACAAAACGCGACTTTTTGAACCCGATTTTTCGACAAAAAAATCCGGCACCGGGCTAGGGCTTACTATCGTCAGTACGATTATTATGGATCATAAAGGTACGATACGCGTTCAGGATAACCCGCCGAGAGGCGCTAAATTTGTTATTGAGCTGCCTGCTTAGTCCATCGATTCGTAAATTCGATTACGAATCAACTCACTCAGGACTAAGTGCTGAGTGAGTAACACCATTGAATTGATCGTGCAAAATACGTTACAGTAATTGCGAATCGAAGCACTTAGCTTTTAAACTCGCATTTTTCATGATTCTCAAGCGATTTGTTATTGTTTGAATAAACAAAATAAATTCTTCATGAGAAATGCGGATTAGGATAGGGGAAGAGACATTATGTTTCCATCTATTTTAGTTGTCGATGATGAACCTTCAATAATTCAAACTTTGGACGGCATCCTTTCTGATGAGGGATTCGATGTCCTAACTGCCTCCAACGGGTATGAGGCCTTGAAGATCATAGATGCCGAGTCCCCGGATCTTATTCTGCTGGATATATGGATGCCCGGGATTGACGGTATTGAAACCCTAAAAGAGATCAAAAAGGATAATCCTTTTATCCAGGTTATAATGATAACCGGCCATGGGACAATAGAAACCGCTGTAAAAGCCACAAAGCTCGGTGCTTTTGATTTCATCGAAAAACCGCTTTCCATTGATAAAATAATTGTGGCAATCAGCAATGCACTGAATTATAGACAGCTTGAAGAAGAGAACCGATATCTTCGGAAAAAGACAATAGAGAAACACTCTCTGACCGGAAACAGCCCTTCCGTCATAGAACTGAAGAACCAGATCGCCATCGCCGCGCCGACGGATTCGTGGATATTGATAACGGGAGAGAATGGAACGGGAAAAGAGCTTGTGGCCCGCACCATTCATCAACTCAGCCCCCGGGCAGACCAACCGCTTATTGACGTAAATTGTACTGCGATACCCGAGGGGCTCATCGAAAGTGAGCTTTTTGGTCATGAAAAAGGCGCCTTTGACGGTGTCCTTACTAAAAAGAGGGGCAAATTCGAACTGGCCGATAATGGAACCCTTTTCCTCGATGAAATCGGTGATATGGATTTAAAGGCGCAGGCCGAAATTCTACGGGTGCTTCAGGCAAAGAAATTCCAACGGATCGGGGGGAACAGAACATTGGATATTAATGTTAGGATAATCGCAGCCAGCAGCAAAAACCTTGAAAAAGAGATCGAAAAAGGCAACTTCAGAGAGGATCTATTTTACCTGTTGAATGTAATCCCCTTGGAAGTTCAGGCGGTAAGAGATCGATCGGAAGATATTCCTTCCCTGGTCGAATTTTTTCTTGATGAATGTGCAAAGAAGAATCGAAGTAAGAAAAAGAAGATCACTCGGGAAGCGCTTGAGATGTTATGCAACTATTCCTGGCCGGGAAATGTAAGTGAGCTGAAAAATCTGATGGAACGACTCTCTATCATGCTGGAGAAGGAGATTATCGATGCTGCGGATATGCCCGCTCCCTATGGGTCGAACGCGGAAGAAAAGATTGGGCTGACCGAGACGCAGCTTTTTAAGATCGAAAATTTAAAGGATGCTAAAAAGGATTTTGAACGAGAATTTATCAAAAGAAAGTTGCTGGAAAAGAACAACAACATAACCAAAACAGCTGAAGCCATTGGCGTTAAGCGGAGTTATCTTTCTAAAAAGCTCAAAGCGCTATAGCTCGAGTATTTCATAAAAATATCGAAAAGTGATTTTTTTACAAATTAACAGTTTTGGTCAACACACTGTGTGTATCAGGGTGTAGGTTTGAGAATAATCGGTGGTGATTTAAGAGGGAAAAAGCTGAATTCGATTCGCGGAGCAAAAATAAGGCCCACCGCGGATCGGCTGCGTGAGTCCATATTTAATATACTTGGCTTGCGTGTCCGGGATACGGTTGTGCTGGACCTGTTTGCAGGAACCGGTGCTTTAGGCCTCGAGGCTTTAAGCCGCGGGGCTGATTCCGCCGTACTCATAGAGAATGATAAAAGGGCACTTTCTTTAATTGAACGAAACATCAGGTCTTGTGATTTTTATGACAAGGCAAGAACCATTAAGTGGGATATTAAAAGGAATTTAAGCTGCATAAAATCGACCAGACCGGCATTTGGCCTCGTATTCATGGATCCGCCCTACAACGGGAAGACCATAAGGCCGTCTCTTTTAAATCTTTATCGTAGCGGCTCCATGGAAGAAGATGCGTTAATCATTGTTGAGCATTCGCCTCTCGAGGCGATACCGGAAGACATTTTAGGGTTGACAATAGTCGATCAGAGAAGATACGGGAAAACGGTTGTTTCATTTTTAAATTTTGTGGAATAGCTACCCGCCCTTAAATCCTGATTGTTGTATCGTTTCAGCATCAGACGGTTTTATTCGGGCTTTGGTATATTACAACTTAATTCTGAGTCAAGTATTCGATAGAAGGACGGATAATCCATGGAGAGAATTGCTGTATATCCCGGAACCTTTGACCCTGTTACAAACGGCCACATTGATATTGCCAAAAGGGGACTTACGCTTTTTGACAAGATTATCGTAGCCATTTTGAACAATCCCAAAAAGGAAACGCTCTTTACAGTTGAAGAACGGGGGGAGATGCTGGAGGTAAGCTTTAAAGATTTTCCGCATATTGAGGTCGACACTTTTGACGGGCTTCTTGTCGAATACGCGGCCCAGCGTAATTCTCAGGCAATATTGCGCGGAATGCGCGCCGTGTCTGATTTCGAATATGAATTTCAGCTGGCGTTGATGAACCGGCGGCTGAACAGGGACGTTCAGACCGTCTTCCTTATGACCGGACTTCGATGGATTTTTACCAGTTCATCCATCATAAAGGAAGCGGCGAGTTTTGGCGGTGACATCGGCGGCATGGTGCCGCCGATCGTAAACCAGAAGCTAAAAGAAAAATTCGGATACGATTGAATTTCCCACTACCTGATCGACAAGAGCCGAGAAACAAAGATATAACAGTTCTCAAGGCATCTTCCAGAAATTGAATCCTTTCCTTTGATTTCCTTTTATGAACCATTAACTCTAATATTTAAGAACTTACCTCTTTTCCCTCCTGTTTTTTCAGGATGGCTACAACAGATATTTGATAATGACGAACCCTGCGACAAGCAGAATGACAAAGGCAGAGGCTAAGATATTGAAATATTTATCAATAAAGGTTCGAATACTGGAGCCGAAAATGTATATTAACCCTCCCACTAAAAAAAACCGTGCAGATCTGGAGATGATGGATACAATGATAAATACCGAAAAATTGATATTGAACGCACCGGCGGAAATCGTAAAAACCTTGTAGGGTATAGGCGTAAATCCGGCGATACCGATAGCCCATGCATCATAGCTGGTATAAAGCGTTTGAATATATTCAAACTTTTCGGTGAGTCCATAAAAGTTGATAATTTGTTCCCCGATGCCGGACATGAATTGCCGCCCGATCAGATAACCGAAGCATCCGCCCAGTACTGAACCTGCCGAACATATCAATGCATATCTTAATGACTTTTTGGGAATTGAAACAGCAAGTGCGATAAGCAGAATATCGGGAGGAATTGGAAAAAATGAAGATTCACAAAAAGCAAGCAGAAATAATGCCCAGGCGCCGTAGGGTGTTTCCGCCCAGTGCAGTACCCAGTCATAAAGGCGTCTAAGCATTTATGACCCTCCCCATCCATGCTCGCCGACAAGTTTGACAAATCGGCATCCACCTAAATTTGTTTTGTGAATACCCTTTGAGTTTTTGTACAGCTTGATCAGTTCCTGGGAAAACTGATTCCCGACGGGGATGACCAGACGTCCTCCCACGGCAAGCTGGCTTACCAGTAGTTGAGGAATTTTCGGGGCGCCGGCGGTAACAATGATGGCATCAAAAGGGCTTTCCGCTTCCCATCCTGAAGTGCCGTCAGAATATCGGGTGACGATATTGTGATAATGAAGCCTGTCAAAAAGTTTTCGCGCCTTAACCAGGAGTGGATGTATTCTCTCGACGGTGTAGACGCGGAAGACAATCTCTGCGAGAACTGCGGCCTGATATCCTGAACCGGTCCCGATTTCAAGTACCCTGTCGTTTTCATTCGGCTGCAATGCCTGGGTCATCTCGGCAACGATATACGGTTGTGATATGGTTTGCTGCTCACCGATGGGGAGGGGGAAATCGCCATAGCCCTGATCCCTTAAGGCCTCACTCACGAAAAGGTGCCTCGGCACCTTACGCATGGCTGCAAGGACTTTCGGGTCTGTCACCCCCCGCGCTTGAATCTGCTTTCTGACCATATCCTCTCTCTGGCGCTGATATTTTAAGGCATTATCATCCAAAGTCAAAAACCTCGAAGTTTATATTGAAACTTGATAGATTCAATATTTCTTTTATGATCCTGCAGCTGTATTCCCTTTCTTTGATCTTGATTTTTTTACCAAATCAGATGGGTTGCGTCAAGAAGTTAGCGGTTGAAATCCGTTAACCCGGTTTCCGTAGGTGATACTGTTTTGCAATAGAGATGTATTTCTTCCATGTTTATGATGCATTAATAAAAAACCCCTTGATTTTTCAGCAAAATGTAACATAATCGTCCATAAATTCTAAATAGAGAACCCAGAGGGCGGATCCTTCAGGTTTTACGGCCGAAGATCAGAATCAATGTTTTAAAACGCTAAGCGACATGAAAGCAGCGTTGGGCGCTTAGCGTGGACCGCTTTAGTCCGAATATTTCATGAAAATTTTTCAGCGGATCTATAATATAAAATTAAATTAAACAATAGCTGTAATTCCAAATGTGCACTTTGTACGCCGACTTTTTTCTTCCGGATCTGAAAATTTTTCACCCTTTGGGCGCTGCCTGATGCACTCATTTGCTGCGTTATCAGGGACTTGCGGTAGCATACTACAGCAGCACCCCTGAACGCCTTGCAAATGAACGCATCAGGCGCGTGAAATATTCGGGAAAGGGAGCGGATCGAGCTTATGGACAGCACGAGAAATATTTTAATATCTGTCTTGTTGTTACTCTGTATTGTTGTTTTCGGCACATCAGGGTATATGCTGATCGAAGGTTGGAATTTATTAGATGCAGTGTACATGACCGCCATTATACTTACCACCGTCGGATACAAGGAAGTTCATGAAATCAGCAGGATTGGGAAGATCTTCACCATTTTTCTTATTATTAACGGGGTTGCCTTCTTTATATACATAGCCGGATCCGTGGTTCAGTTCATGCTTGAAGGTCGAATCAGAATCATATTGGGGAGGAGAACGTTGGATAAGAAGATTGATCGTTTGAGAAATCATTATATTGTTTGCGGATACGGGCGTATCGGAAGGGTTCTGTGCAAGCATTTAAGAAGAACGCCGATCGATTTGGTCGTTATCGAGAAGAATCAGGAACTCATTCCCGCAATGGATGAAGATCAGGTTCTTTATGTATCCGGGGATGCAGCTGTTGAGGCAAGCTTGCTCAAGGCGGGAATACAACACGCCAAGGGCCTGGTTGCCGTCCTGGCCACAGACGCGGATAATGTCTTTCTGATATTGACCGCCCGACAGCTTAACGCCGATCTTTACATCATCGCCCGGTCCAGCCAAAACGAATCAAAAGCGAAATTGCTGGCTGCCGGTGCCGACAAGGTGGAATCCCCATATGATGTGGGTGCTGTGAGCATGGCCCACAGGATAATCCGCCCGACAGTGACAAATTTTCTGGATCTTGCCTTTGCCCGCAGCCGTAAAGATATTCAGATGGAAGAGATACCTGTTGACCCGTCTTCCACTCTGGTAAACGCCACGTTAAAGGACTCCGGTATCAGACAACAATTTAATCTGATCATCATTTCAATCAAAAAGGCTGACGACAGTATGCTGTTCAACCCCTCATTTGATGCTGTTATCGAGGCCGGTGATACGGTTATTGCTGTTGGAGAGGAAGAAAATCTTCAGGAATTGGAAAAGATTTTGAATCCGTAAGAAAGGTGTCCGGATTATATTTTGTAGATGATCCGTTTTTCGGTAATGATAATATCGACATGCTTGTCGTGGGATTCCATTTGCACTTGCGGAACTATCTGGCATTCAAAGGTAAGGGCGACTTTTCTTGTTGTGACCGACAGTTTTGGAATAAGCCTGTCATAATATCCATCGCCGGACCCGATCCGTCCTCCCTTCTCATCGAACGCAACTCCCGGTACTATCGCTATATCGACAGATTCAATCGGTACGGCATTGCACCTGTTCTGGTCCGGCTCCAAGATGCCTCTGGGGCCAGGGGTTAAGTCGGCATCAAAGTTGTCGACTTTCATTAATGTCATTTCAAACTTTGCTGTGTCAAAGGCAGGAAGAACAATAATCTTCTTGAGTCCAAAACATCTCTTTATAATTTCCGTGCTGTTCACTTCGCTGGTACTGTTTATATAAAGTAAAACAATATTTGATTCCAAAAAATTGGCGAATTCGAAGAGCCGGTTTTCTATTCTTTTGATTTTTTCATCAACCTCACTGTTAGACAGTGCGGCCAGTGCTTTTGCTGCGTTGTTACGGATGTCATCTTTTGTTTCTTTAACTTCCTCCATAAGTGTTCTCCCTAGTGAATCTTTTTCATAGATTTGATAGTATACAAAAATTGGTGAAAATTGTCAACTTATAATAATTATTGACTATATGGACTGCTCGTGATACTCTTTGCGAACATTTTTTAAAGAGAGCTCCGTGTAATATCGACGTTGGAAATCCGGGTTTGTTGAGAAACGGCACTTGCTTTTTTTTGCAAGCAGGGAGAAAAGAGGCGAATTTAACCAAGCTTCCAAAGAAAATAGGAATTGTTATGTTAGAAATCAAGTTTGTGAGGCAAAATCTACCTGAAATACAAAAAGCACTTACAAATCGGGGTGAAACAGTTGACTTTGACTCTTTCAAAGCTTGCGATGCCAAACGGAGAGAAATTCTTCTTGAGATTGAAAACCTCAGACACCGGCGCAATGTCGTTTCTGAACAAATTGCGGAAATGAAAAAAAAGGGTGAAAATACGGACAGCATTGTTTTAGAGATGCGTGAAGTTTCATCAAAGATTAAAATTCTGGATAACGCACTGGCCGAAAATGACGAAATAATAAACGAAATCCTTTTAGGGTTACCCAACCTGCCCCATGAGTCGGTTACCGTGGGAAAGGACGAATCCGACAACCCCGTTGTTAAGCAGTTTGGAGAACCGCCGGCATTTGATTTTGAACCCCGGCCCCACTGGGATATTGGCAAGAATCTCAAGATACTTGATTTCGACAGAGCTTCCAGTATAACCGGCGCGCGCTTTCCGCTCTATTTTGGAGCCGGAGCAAGGTTAGAAAGGGCGCTCATCAATTTTATGATTGATATTCATACCACAGAGCACGGGTATATTGAGATACTGCCGCCTTTTATTGTGAACCGCAGCAGCATGACCCATACCGGGCAGCTTCCGAAGTTCGAAGAGGATCTGTTCAAACTGGAAGGTTGGGATTATTTTTTGATACCGACTGCTGAAGTTCCGGTTACCAATATACACCGGGATGAAATTCTGGATGAAGATGAACTCCCGATTCTTTACACCGCCTGTACGCCGTGCTTTCGTTCGGAAGCAGGTTCCTATGGCAAGGACACAAGAGGGTTGATCCGCCAGCATCAGTTCAACAAGGTAGAACTGGTCAAGTTCGCCAAACCGGAAACCTCTTACGACGAACTTGAAATGTTGTTAAACGATGCTGAAACAATATTAAAACGCCTTGAACTTCCGTATCAGGTCGTGAGTCTTTGTACAGGAGATCTCGGTTTTTCAGCTTCAAAAACGTATGATATTGAGATATGGATGCCCGCGCAAGATGTTTACAGAGAGATCTCATCGTGCAGCAATTTTGAAAGCTTCCAGGCCAGGCGGGGAAATATAAGATTCAGGAGAAAAGGAAAGAAGGGGACAGAGCTCATTCATACGCTGAACGGATCCGGGCTTGCTGTCGGGCGTACGGTCGCTGCCATACTCGAAAATTGCCAGCAGGTTGACGGGTCGGTGATTTTGCCCAAAGCGCTGAGGTCTTATATGGGAGGGATGGAAAGTATTACACAGTGAAACTTGAAGATTTTCCAGAAGAGATCAGGCCTTTTATCATACCAAAGCATCAGGGGACGCTTATATATCGATGCTTGCGCTGCAACCGGGAATACGGCATTGAAAAACTGCTGTATACGTGCCCGGACTGCGGGCAGGTACTTCTTATTTATGATCTCAATTTCGACCGGCTAAAGCAGATCCCGGGAGAGACATGGCGTCGGATTTTCGATTATCGAAAGATGCTTACGATTCCAGCGTTAAAGGGCATCTATCTTTATCACGAATTTATCGGCCCGGTTGTGCCGCTCAACGCCGTTATTTATCTGGGCGAAGGACATACCCCTCTTGTTGAAGCAAATACTTTTCTACAGGAAAAAACCGGAGGAAAATTCTACTTTAAAAATGACGGGCAGAATCCAAGCGCTTCCTTCAAGGACCGGGGCATGGCAAGTGCCCTGAGTTATATCCACTTTTTGGTCCAGGAAGGGGTTGTTTCAGATGTCCTGGCCATTTGCGCTTCTACCGGAGACACATCCGCCGCCGCCGCCTTATACGCAGCCTTTCTCCAGCCTCATGTCAAGTCTGCGGTGCTGCTTCCCCACAAGAAGGTAACGCCCCAGCAGCTTTCACAGCCGTTAGGAAGCGGGGCAGCAGTGTTTGAAATTCCCGGTGTTTTTGACGACTGTATGAAGATTGTGGAAGCTTTGTCAGAGAGATACGATGTTGCACTTTTAAACTCTAAAAATGCCTGGCGGATTTTGGGCCAGGAGTCGTATTCTTACGAGGTCGCACAGGCGTTTGAATATGATATGGAGGATAAGGTTGTCATTGTGCCCATCGGGAATGCCGGAAATATCACCGCAGTTGTTAATGGATTCCTGAAGTTTTATGAAACCGGTATAATCAAAACCCTTCCCAAAATTGTGGGCGTTCAGTCAGAACACGCCAATCCCGTTTATCGCTATTACCTTGAGCCGGATGCTGAAAAACGGAAATTTGTTCCGGCTATTGTCAAGCCGAGCGTGGCCCAGGCGGCAATGATCGGCAACCCTGTTTCAATGCCGAGGGTGATTCATCTGGTGGAACTTTATAATAATATGTCCGGCATAAAAAACGTTTTCTTTGTTGAGGTTTCCGAGCAGGCCATAATGGACTGGGAATTATTAGCAAACCGGAATGGGCATATCGCCTGTACTCACGGCGGTGAGTCGCTCGCCGGACTTGTGGCGGCAAAGAAGGACGGTATTATTAAAGGGAATGATATCGCCGTTATTGACTCAACGGCTCATGCACTTAAATTTTCCGGTTTCCAGGACATGTATTTTGAAGATAGATTCCCGGAAGAATTTGAAATTACACCCGACCCGGGCCTTATTAATGCGCCTGTTTTCGTTCACCCGAAGGACCTTGAAAAGGTTCCGGCTCCCGGAAAGCCTTTGCAGGGCGTTGAATTTGAACAGTTTGTCAAGCGGGTATCCGAAGAGATTGCAGAAGCGCTGGATCTGAAAGAGGTTTAAAAAGCATCAAGCCGGAAGAAGCATTTATAGAGGGGTAATGAGATGAAAATGAATCGCTTATTTTGGGCCGCGGCCGCACTGACACTATTTTTCGTACTGTCTTGTGCGGGGAATCTGGAACTTAGAAAGCGGCAGGAGGAAACAACGAGAGATCTCGGTGAAGTACATATGGGGAGAGGGGATTACATTTCCGCCCTAAGAGAATTTCTAAAAGCGGAAAAAATATACCCTGATGATCCGTATCTTCAAAACGATCTGGGTCTTCTTTATAAAAAAAAGGAGAGATTTGATCTGTCGATTACACACTTTAAAAGAGCCCTGGCATTAAAACCCGATTACGCGGATGCCAAGAACAATCTGGGAACCGTCTATATGGCACAAGAGGACTGGGATACCGCCATTGTCGTTTTCAAGGAGATTACCGGAGATCTTCTCTATGCCACGCCTCAAAACCCTCTTTTCAATCTGGGGCTGGCGTATTATCACAAAAATGCGTATGAACCTGCGGAAAAGTATTTCAACGATTGTCTGAAATATTATCAGGACGGTTTTCGGAAAGATATCACATATATAAAAACCCTGTATCATCTCGGCCGAATATATCTCTCGTCGGAGAGGATCCCGCAAGCTGTTTCTGTCTTGGAAAAAGCGATTCAAGACGCGCCCCGGGCTGCTGAATTATATTTATACCTGGGGAATGCCCACACCCTGTCTCGTGATTATCAAAAGGGATTGAACGCTTACAATAAAGTAATTGAACTGGCCCCGGACACCCCCCTGGCCCGGGAAGCTAAAGAAAAGGCCGCGTCGATAAAAAATTTAAACCCTAAATGAGCGTAAACAAAATCGAGAGAATCTTTTAAAGGTTCTAAATAAAGACTTTTATTTTAAAAGTAAAAGCGAAGAAAAAGAGAAAGTTTTACAATAAAAAAAGCCCCCTTGAATCACAGGGGGCTTTTTTTGCTTTAATATAATCTGCTCAATTCAGTTGTCTTGCCTATGTCGTTGTTCAAGCTGGACGATTCTGGGGGTAATAAATATCAGGAGTTCAGTCAGGTTGTCTGTTTTTGATTCTGATTTGAAGAGCCAGCCCAGAACCGGAATGTTTTTGAGCCCCGGGACACCGTCAGTGCCGCTTGTCTCCGTTCTCGTTCTGATGCCGCCGATGACCACGGTTTCGCCGTCATTGACCAAAAGTTCCGTGCTTGCTTCCTTGGAGTTTATCACCGTCTCTCCTCCGAATATATCCGGGGAATTGTTCTTGATAACCAGTGCCATTGAAATGCGATTATCAGGGGTTACATGCGGGGTAACCTGCAGCTCAAGGGACGCGTCTTTATAGGAGATTGTTGTATTTCCGTCAGCATCCAGTGTTTTAATCGGTATCTGTTTACCTTGCTTGATTGACGCAGCAGTGTTGTCGAGGGTTAAGATTTTCGGTGAAGAAATGATCTTAGTATCTCCGACGGCTTCCGATGCCGCTAAAGTGGCGTTCAACTCAAGCGGTGTGATGCCGAGCACCCTGCTAAAAGTAATTCCCATCATATTAGCCAACCCCCCGGGGGACGGGTTGGATGCCGCCAGGTTCAGATTGGTGGTACCCCCGATTTGACCCAGTTGTTTGTTGTCAGGGATAGTGGTCTCCGCTCCCCAGGAGACTCCGAAATCTCTCGAGAAGTTTTCGCTGGCTTCGACGATCCTTGCTTCAATAATGACCTGCGGGGTAACCTGATCGATTTTTTGAACGGTGATCTTGGCCTGTTCGATCATTTCCGCCGTGGCATTCATGATGATCTGATTGTTGCGTTCATCCACGGTTACCGATCCGCGGCCTTTGGCTAACAATGCCTCGATATGTGGAAGAATATCTCCCGATGCACTGGCGTAGTTGACAGGGATATACTCGGTAACCAGCGGTTCAAGCTCTTTTTCCTCTTGTGTGAGTTTCTTTTCTGCGGCCCTTTCAGCTCTTGCGCGCTTTTGTTCCGCCTTGACCGTCTTACGGGTGGCGATACGTACAATGTTTCCTTCCTGAATCATTCCGAGCCCATTCATTCTCAGGACCAGATCAAGAACCTGATCCCACGGTACCGGCTTTTCAAGGACCAGTGTCACTTTTCCCTTTACATTCTTGTCAATTGCGAAATTTTTTCCGCTGATCTCTCTTAAAATGCGAAACACGTTTATAATGTCCATTTTATAAAAATCAATCGCAATCTTTTCGCCGGTGAATGTCGTGGGGGGGGCCGGCTCAGCGACCCCGGGCTCGATTTGCTCACCTGTTAACACGACCTCCTCTTTAACTTCAGCTTCAGCAATCCCCTCTGTCATCACTTGTTTCCAGGACGGGAGTTTGGCTTCTTCAAGGGGTTTGGGTGTAATGGAAGATGCCGCGAAGTGAATCAGGAGGATATTATCCATTTGCTCAACAAAGTAAGGTACTGCTTCACGCAGTTCGATCGAAACCAGTGTGGTATCCTTCATGGTGGCCGTGTGAACCGGTATAATACGATCAACAGCGCTTTCAAAACGTGTTGTAATGAGTGGCCATTTCCGGTAATCAGGCAATTTCGTATTGAAAAGCTTGAGTTGAAGCTTGTTGACATCGGACTTTTTGATATTGTATTTGACAGGTCGTGTCGTTCCAATAATAATAGTAGATTTGCCTGCATCTTCACTTGAGAAATCAACACGGTTTACCCATGCGGGCCCGGAGGGATCGTATTGGACTTCCGCCTCTTCGCCGGCGGAGACTTCTACGCCACTGCCGACGTTAATTATCAGTCCGTTCGGATCCGCGAATGCCGAGTAGGCATACAGGTATGGCTTGTTCGTGTCTATGACAAGACGGACCTTGTCCGGATAACCGTAGTGACGAATCTTTTTTATCCACTCAGAATCGACAGGAATGACTTGCTGTTTTTTGTGAGGGCTTTTAATGTTAAACATGTCGAAGACTATCCGGGCAGGACTTTCAATCGTGAAAGATTTATAATCTTTAATTGCACCGTCTGCCCTGACAAAAACTTTTACACTTTTTTCGAGCTGCATTGCTTCAACGGATTCCAGTTGGGTTGCCGCAAGCATGCTTTCTTCACTCGGCATTTCTTCAGAAACATCAGCTGTCTCAGTCGGCAGTTCTTCCTGAGTCACTTCCGGTTCAGCAGCAGTTACAGTTTCACCGGCCTTGCTGAATGAAATAACAATGCCGGTGTCTTCACGGTTTATTTCATAGGTTATATCCTTTTTCAGTAAGATTTCGATTCTGGCTGTTTGACCATTGTCGGACAATTCAGATGCATTGATTGTCTCGATAATGTCACTTTCAAGTGTCATCTCTTTCTCGATATTCTCCAGAGCGGTTTCAGGAAAATACAGGAGCACACCCAAAGGATAAGGCTGTTTTACCGATGTATAAGTCAGCAGGCGATTTCCTCGAATCATAACCATTGATGATTCGGAATCCTCACCTGTGATTATTTCCTTGATAATTTTGGGTTCGGCAGTGTCCCGGGCATCTGTGTCTGCTTTTTTGGCTGTCTTGCTGACAACACAGCCCATAAAAATTACCATCGACAATCCAAGAAAGATGGCCAGGGCCTTGATTCCTCTTTTCTTTTTAATTTTGTAAAACATTTTATTATTCTCCAGGTGGCTTCTGAAGTTTTAATTCTTTTGGGTCGACATAATAAGGCTTGCCGTCTATTACACTAATTCTCGCTTCAGATCGTTTGCCATTAATATTAATGTATCTTTTACCGTCTGCATAGGTGACAGAAAAATTTTTGCCATCTGTTTCGTAAATATTTTCTTTTTCAACTTCATCAACAGGCAGCAAAGGCTCATCAACGATGACCATGTCCTTTTTTATACGATCAACTTTACCGCAGTGGTTGCCGACGAATATACCTTTTTTGAGAACATATCCCTTTCCGGTGGCTTCTTCAACGAGAGCTCTGTTTCCGCCCGGCGCCTGGATAATAGCCACAAGCTTCAATTGACCCAAGGATAGTTTTTGAAGGGGCGTTTCCGGGATACATATTCTCTTCCTTTCAGCAGCTTTTGCCGCCTTTGATTTTTCTTTGAACAGCGGTTCGAATGGGTCGATCTTGCCCTTGGGGTTGTAAAGGCTGACTTCAAAAGGCATCATCTTTTTCTTGATTGGTTTGGCTTTTGAAAGATCAGTTGCGGTTTTGGGCTTCGGTTTTAAACTCTCTGGTTTTCCAGTTTTTTTAGATGCAACAGGTTTTGAAGCGACCATCTTTTTAGGTTTTGAAGCCTTCGGCTTTTTGGGGATACTCTTTCTCTTTTTGGGGATGCTTTTTCGAACCACTGAAGGTGTGCTTTTTGGCGGTTCAGCCTTGTCTCCACACGCCCAAACAAGGAAGAAGAGAGATAAAAAAAAGACTGTTTTTCTAATTATGCCGATGTGTTTCTGCATGGTTTCTTAATCGTTATTTTTGATTTTATCCTTGGTTGACTTTTTGGGTCACTTTTTCTTTTTCTTTTTCTTTTTCTTTTTATCTGGAACAAACATATAGGTAACAGCCGTGCAGGAAGTATTGAGGTCCGTTCCTTTGGCTGCCTTGATATTGACATTTTGCATATTAACGATTCTGGGTAATTGTGCGACTTTATCAAAGAATTGAGCGACGTTGTGATAGCCCCCCTTAACTTGGAGTTTTACGGGGATTTCCGCATAAAATCCTTTCTTTTTTGGCTTTAAAGGCTTAAACGAAATAAATTCCAGGCCCGAATCACTCCCGGCTCTAGAAATGGTGGCCAGCAGGTCGGGTATGTCTTTTTGATTTGGAAGTGCTTTCCTGACAATTTTGAATTCAGTTTCCTTTTGTTTTTTCTCAGCTTCGAGTCGTTTCAGTTTCGCAGCTTTTCTTTTCAACTGAGCCAGCTTGTTTTCCAGTTTTTCATGCGTTTTCGTTAATTTGTCTATTGTCTCGGTTTTAGGGAGATAAACAAAATAGACAAAAGGGCCGATAAGTATTGCCAGTATAACGATGACAATCAAAAACCGCTGAATCCTTGAGAGTTTTGCGACTTTTTCAGCAAAAGTATCAAGGAGAGGCCCGATTTTTTTAAGGCTGATTTTTTTCATTATTTTTTCTTTTTCGCCTTAGCTTTTTTTGGTTTTTTCGACGTTGCTTTTTTGCAAGATATTTTAAAACTTTTAAGTTTATGTTTTTTAATCTTTTTTGCATTCAATGTAGATAGGGTTACACTGGAAAACCATCTTGACTTTCTTTTTCGTTTTGCCCACTTGGCGCGAGATTCTCCTTTTTTCCGAGCCAATTTTTTTTCATCCAACCGGTTGGCGTTTTCCAACTGGGTCATGAAATCAGCAACAGTTTTATTGTCCAGGGCAATCCCGTTAAAATTGACACTTTTTCCTTTGACCTGCATGTTGGTAAGCCACATCCGCTTTGCGACAACCAACCGGGTCATGGCACCCATAAACAGGACGGGCTCTTTCCGATTTTTCTTGAGCTTTTTTATAACAGCAATCTTCTTTTTAAGTGTATTGATCTCTCTTTGTAATTTGTCCACCCTTTTAGCGATTTTCTCGACTTTCGCCACTTCCCGTTTTGTATTATCGATTTTGACATTCAGATCATCGATTTGACCTTCCAGGTGAAGGAATATGCCGACCAGGCAGGTCACAACAATTGCAATAATAGCGAAAACAACAACCACCTGATTGCGTACATTCTCTTTTTTACGAGCAGCTCGATATGGCAGTAAATTAATTCGTATCATTTGTCATCTACTTTTCTTATCGCAAGACCCATGCAGATTGCCGCTTGTGGCGCTATTCGGTCAAGGTATGAAGAATCAAAGCTAGAATCTATTTCAAAAGCGTCAAAAGGGTTCATCGTTACTACTTCAACGGACGCTTCAACGGCGAGAAGTTGGCGAAACTCCTGAATGTTGGCTCCCCCCCCGCTAAGAATGACCTTGTTTATTTGATCGTCAGGGTAGGTGGAATAGAAGAAGTCCAATGCTCGTTTTATTTCTGTAGACCAGTCACCCACGACTGATGTGATAATTTCTTTAAGATCTGCGGGAGAAATTCTATCTGACTGATCGCTGTGCTTAATCTGCTCGGCTTCTTCTATCGAACAATCGATAAGAGAAACAATTTTTTGGTTTATCTGATCACATCCAAGCGAAACATCCCTCATGAAAACAGAAGAATTATCTTTCAGAATGTTCAACGATGTCTTGGTGGCACCGATATCAATCAGGGCCACATTCTCCTTTTCTAATGCATAGTTGACTTCAAAAATGTTTTGAAGTGCAAAAGCGTCAATATCCATGATAACGGCATTGAGTCCTGCCATATCGACAATGTGGAGATATTCGTCAATCATATCCTTTTTGGCGGCAACAAGAAGCACACTCATCATATTCGGATTGGCTTCGTTTTCTCCGATGATCTGAAAATCGAGGTTGACATCGCTGATGTCAAAGGGGATGTATTGCTCCGCTTCAAAATTAATTGTCTCCTGGAGTTCTTCTTCTGTCATGGTCTTAACGTCAATCTTTTTGACAATAACAGAGTAACCCCCTATAGATATGGCCACATTAGGCTCTTTAATGTTGTTTTCTTGAAAAAGCTGACGAATGGCATCGGATACAACTTGATGATCTCTTATCGCGCCCTCTTCGATCGCACCGGGTGCGACGTCGATCATGGCCAATTTTTTCAGCGTGGGACCGCTTTTCGTATCTGAAACCTCGGCGACTTTTATCTTGCTGGAACCGATATCCAGGCCGATAAGATTCAGTTTTTTTCCAAATCCGAATACCATGATATGCTATTGCTCTCCAAATATCTTATCTTTATCTGATAGTTTGAAACCCAAAGCCAGAATGATTTTTCTCCTGGTTTCCATCCGGCAGGGTTTACCTTCTTCGATGCGAGTAATCGTGATGGGAGACAAATTTGCTTTCTTCGCAAGTTCCGCCTTGCTCATCATAAACGATTCTCGGATTTCTTTTAAAGAGTTGTTGCTCATTTATTAATTAATGAAAGCTGGGAAAGAGTAAAATTGATTATAAATACGTTGATATAGTTTGTTGTTAATTTGATTTGAAGTATTTTATGGTTCTCTTATACTTCTCAAAAGTTGAGCATGTCAAGTTAATTATTGTAAATTATGTATAATTTATATATAATTAACAGCAAATTACATCATATTGTATGCTATTAATTTTAACTACTATATATTGTATGTCCCAAAATGAGAATTTTTTATAAAAGAAAACAATTCTACCCTGCGAGCTGTTTAGGTGCCTAATTTGGCGTCAAAAAGTAATACCTGTCTCGTTTTTATTGATAAATAACAGTTGATGGTTTCGTAAAAAGTCTGATTTTGCTCTCTCCGTGAACAATTTTGGGATTCATCAATCGCCCGGCTAAATTTCAAAAACTCGGGCTAACGCCCTCAAACAGTTTGAAATTTTTAACGCCAGGCTCATTCTGAATCTTTTTCCAAAATTGCTCAATGTCGT
>Ga0114925_10000140_pt1 | contig 26724 bp, 26 predicted proteins | sample SumtaG_2_FD_87287 | JGI IMG/M metagenome (GOLD analysis project Ga0114925, IMG submission 87287) | Deep subsurface microbial communities from Indian Ocean to uncover new lineages of life (NeLLi) - Sumatra_00607 metaG | ecosystem: Environmental > Aquatic > Marine > Oceanic > Sediment | place... | reverse complement strand
AATTAAAGCAGTACTTGATGCCGATGTTGCATCAGCATCTAATTCCGCAGAAGTAGCTGAGGCGACTTTCATTCCTACTCTCGATAATACCGCAAGATTTTCTAAATCTGTTCTTTGTTCTTCCACTTGAAGTAAATTCATCATCCTTTCTCTAATATCTTCCGCAATAGTGGACATCCTTTATCGTTTTACTCCTTATGATTAAGATTTTAATTTGTTACTTATACTTAATTCTTTACTATAAGTATAATCATAGAGACTATCTTAATATATTTTAGTATGTTTCATTTTAAAAAATTTAATAAATTCATTTGAGTTGAGGGAGTTTCTACTATTTTTTTAAAGGAATAACCGGACAAATCAGTAATAATTGTTTCAATTTTTTCAAGGACTTCTTCTGGAGTCGATGTATCAGTATCTATAATAATAACTTTTTCTTTAATATCCTTCGATAATAAGAATTGGTTATAATAAGATAAAATTGTTTGTAGATATTTTCTTTCTGTTTCATTCCATTCTTTCCTTATTTTTTCTAACGATCCTCTTTGAATTATTCTTTTTAAAATCGTTTCTGGTTTGGCATTTAAATAAATAATATGATTTTCGCGCCATTCGACTGACTTATACATGTCTAATAAGAGTTGATAATCTTTTTCTTTTAAATTCAGACTTTTTGAATAAATTAACACACATATGGGAGTTCTATCTAGAATTACAATTCTTCCATTGTATTTATCATCAAATTTTAGAAGATTTGTATTCCGTTTAGTTAATTGTTGGAGGAAATGAAATTCACTCCTAAAGGCAGTTTGTTTATTAGTAGATCCAAAAGGAAAAGGAGGGATTTTTTTATATCTTTCAGGAAAAAATTTGAATTTATTATTCACTCCATACTTCTTTTTAAATAGGCTATAAACAGTGGTTTTTCCTATGCCATGGGCACCAGCGATAGAAATAACAATATTATCTTTAGAGCCTTTATTTCGATAAATATTTTTGCTCAAAAACTTTTTCTCCAGAGTTATCTTTTTTTGTCGAATTAATTAGAATAATAGAGAAATTAAATGTACCTAGATATAGTTGGTTTTTATAATATTAAAATGTTACATTGGTGAGAAAATGACTTGAGGTTAGAAGTAAAGCATTATAATTAAGACAAAAATATTGTAAGAAATGTTCGCTATAATAGTATTATATAAATTACCATTAATTTCATAAAGAATTCCTAAGAATAAAGAAACAAAAAGATTGAGGAGAAAAAACATTATGCCTGTAGGAAATGAAAATAATAAATAAATAGCCGAGTAAGCTAAGGCGACTATAAAAATTATTTTAATTCTTCCTTGCGGGTCGTTATCAAATTTTTCTTTTAATGTGTTATGTAATACTCCTCTAAAGACAATTTCAGTTGAAAATGCTTGAATTGAAACCACAACCACTAATGCGATAATCCATATAAGTTCAGATTCTTTGATAGCATTATTTTGTTCTATAAGATATGCTTGAATGTCAAAAAAAGCTAATCCAAGGTCATACAAAATTAAACTTAAAAAATTAGTAAATAAATTGATTAATAATAATCCCAAACCTCCAATTATTCCAATAATAAGGGCAATCATTAATTTTTTAGAATCTGAATCAAGACCAAGCTTTTTAAATTCATGATTATTTGATAATATATAACCCACAGCATATAAACCAAAAATTATTCCGGGAATTTGACTAATAATAATTGTAAATGCGTTCATCTCTATCGTAAATGAGCCTTCATCATTAGGATCTATCTGCATCCATAACAACATTACGATAAATAATTCAATTGCTATATAGAGCATTAAACTATTAGTAAAGACATTAAAGCCCTCCTTTAAATTCCATGAGTCTTTCTTTATTATATATTTTTTCTCAAGCTCTAACTTTTTATTAGTAAATATAAATCCTACGGCCTTACTTGATTTTATTTGTTCAGGTATTTTCTCTAAAATAGCGTTGCAAATTGGACACTGCTCAAGAACTATAGAATTTATAATGGACCCGCATCCAGAACATGTTCGACTATATTGATCTGGTTGTTTATAAACAGGTTTTTCAGCGATTTTTCTATGTTTGATAATTTCCTTGCTTTTCTTTGCTTGTACTATTAGTTTTCCACATTCGGGGCAATATACCTGTCCAGGAAATATTCTGGCCCCACAATATACACAATGTTTTACAATTCTATCGCTTTCTCTTGACATTATTATAACAGATTTAATATTTATCTCTAAATATGAGTTGGAACATAGAATGAAAGGTAATGTTCATATTTCTATTTTGTTAAATATATAATAGCAATAAAATATATTAAAATTATATTTTACTAACACAATATTCGTCTATTAGAGTTCTATTATGAATAGCAAAGAGAGAGTGTCACGTGCCTTCCATTTTGATAAGCCAGATAAAGTCCCTATTTCGTGTATATCTCTACAATCAGATTTTTTTGCTGCTATTCAATTCGAGCCAAGATCATGGCAGCCTACTAAATATCCCCCCCATGTTACTGGTGGAGATACTACGCTCGCAAATCCAGTAATTCGATGGGTCGCTTACTCATGGAAAAAACAATATAGAAAAATGGCAGGTTACCCTAAAAGATGGTGGGAAATTCCTCATAAAAGTATTGATGAATGGGGCGTTATATGGCAATCTTCCGGGACTAAAAGCAATGATAAGACTCTAGGTCATCCTATTGAAGGGCCTCTTAAAAATAATTGGGACGGATTAGATGATTATAAAATTCCAGATGCCAACGATGAAACTCGATATAGGTTTATTAAATCAGGTATTTGGAAATTATTAGGGAAAAAGAAATATACACTAGGAAGTATGGGTGTAGATGGAATTTTTCATAGATGTTGTCATCTTAGGGGCTTTAGTAATTTTCTAATTGATTTAGCTCGAAATCCAAAACAAGTTTACAAACTATTTGATAAAATATTGCCGTTTTATTTAATTCAAACTGAAAGGTATAAAGAATTTTATCCTACATTAGATTCTATTATAGTTGCAGACGATATGGGAACTCAAAAATCGCCTTTCGTAAGTCCACGAACATTTAATAAATTTGTTGCTCCAGCTTATAAGCAATTGATTGATTTAACCCATGATTTAGGTATGGATTTTATACTCCATTCTTGTGGAGAAATCTATGATTTAATTCAACCATTTATAGATATTGGCGTAGATGTCTTTGAATTTGACAGTCCGCATATGACTGGTGTAGAGAATTTCAAGCATTTTGCCGAAGAACGTAAAGCTGCTTTTTGGCTTTCTTCAAATATTCAAACTACTTATACTCAAGGTACTCCAGAAGAAGTTGAACAAGAAGTAAAGAATTATATTAAAGATGTTGGTAATAATAAAGGTGGTCTGGCAATTTACGAGTATCCTCAAAATTTTTCTATAGAAACACCAAAAGAAAATATTAAAGCTCAGAGAGAAGCAGTGAAAAAATGGGGAAATTATAATAATAATGGCGTTGTAGAGTGGCTAATATAATTTATAATGAAGGTTTAATATAAATGTTATGCGAGAATTGTGGAGAAAATACTGATAACGAAATTTACGCATGTGAAGGTTGCGGAAATCAAATTTGTGATATGTGCTCCTGTGTATGTAAAAAATGCAGGGAATATTTCTGCGATGCTTGCTATATTGACCATAAAAAGGATTGTAAAAAATAAATTTATCATTGATTGAATAATATGGTAAGAAAACTCCTCCAAAAGCGCATCAATGAAATAATGGAAAAGTTCAAGGACAAAAAGATCTTGGCTGAATTTAGTAGTGCTAATTTTTTTGGTCAAGAATCTAAGGGAAGTAAGCAAATCCGTGGAAATGGAGTATTAGTCCTTACAAATAAAGAATTTTTTTTTGAGATGTGGCATCCCAAAACAATATTACAAATTCCTATTAGTTCTATTCAAAGAGTTGAAACGCCGAAAAAACATTTGGGTAAAACTAAATTTAGATCACTATTAAAAGTTATATTTGAAAATGACAAGCGGGAAACTGATTCGGCTGCTTGGCTTATTAATCATCTACAACAATGGAAAGAGAGTATTGAAAACCTTATCGACAAGGAATAATTCCTTCTTTTAAAAACTAATTTTTTTTAGATTTCTTTTTGTTATTGTATATAATTCCATTAATAATAAACCATGATAATAAGATATTGAATCAAAATACCCTTCTCCAGTGTCAATTCCGGCATGTTCTAAGGCGAGCTGGGCATTAAGCGCTGATCTCATTAAAAGTTCGACACCCTTATAAATTAAATTTGGACTCCAAGTGCCCCGGTTAGGATTTGCCCACCAGGTCGGACATGAATGTACTCCGCGATCGTAAAACCATCTCGCAGTATTATAATACTCTTCAATAGGCCAATCTTTCTTCAAATCCAAATTATCTACTAAATCCATTAAATTATTTAAACTTTTCATTATTTTCCAATAATATTTATGAACATTATTATCTGGATGTTTCCAAAGGGGATAAGGTACTTTCTCCTTCATATCGTCGTAAGTTGTACTCCAGCTCGATTCTTTAGGTATAGCTTTTTTATTGGCAATTGAAAAATGCTGGTCTAAATCAGAGATAAAAATTGTTTTTATATCGTCCTCTTCGCTTATTAATTCAAGAGTCTTACCTAAAAAGGTCCTCTCGTAATTTTTTATATGATGCCCGAATGTTTCTCCATCCATTGCCGTCAAAATGTATGTATTGTTATTATTATCCTGTTTTTCATCTTTATACATTGATTGTATATCTTGTACGAATTCCTTCGCTTTAATTTTTTTAAATGAGATTTTATTGCTTAAAATATCGTCTCTAAAGAACAACTGAAGCCCATTTGGAGATGTATAAATTTTATCGTAGGGCCATTCAGCTGGACATGCAATCCCGCTCATAATTACCCATTTATAACCTATTTCTCTTAAATATTTAGCTACTTCAGAAGAAATTGCCATTTCTGGTGGAAAGAATCCAGCTCTCTGCCAACTTGTTCCAAATTCTTTTCGATTAACTTCCTCATTCATACGGATCTGGCGATAGGCTTCTTTTTTAGGAATTAAAGGAAGGATGGGATGAAACTTTCCTGTCCCAAGAATCTCAATTTTACTTTCAGATACCAAATTTTTCAATAAATCCATTGTATCGGCCAAACCGAATTCATATAGCATTTCAATAAGAACTCCATTAATATTTAAGCAAAATCGTGCATTATCATGTGCCTCCATCATTGAGAACAAGGGTTTATAACATTCCTCATTAATTAACCTTAATATTTCTAAATCTTGAGTTGGAGGTTGATAAATATGAAGGAGAGGGGCCCAATATGTCGTCATAATCTCTTATATTAGTAATATAAATTAAATTTATTTGCCATATAATAGTTTAAGTAATTTAAATAATAAAATCTTACCTAATTCGACATCAGCATCAATAAAATTCTAAATTATATTTCAATTATTTAAAAAGAAAAATTATTTTTCGATTATAGTTTCTTTAATTGCAGTTCCAAAATGTGTAGCACCGGGTCCAATATGAACTAAAATTTCATCACCAACTTTAATATCCACAACTGATTTAGCATTGCCATCAGCGTCAACTAATCTAATTGTCTCTGCGTTTTGACAAATGCAACTTATAGGTACTTTTTTATCACCTTTAGTTGCTTCTAATTCGAATCGGAGCATTGGACGAGTTTCTATTTTAACCCGACCTACAGAGACAATTCTGGCGTCTCCTTTATTATTTACTGCAAGAACTTTTTCTCCGCCTTTTAATTCGCTTAAATAATTAGTCCTATAAACCTTTTCTGGATCATCATTAGGCACTAAAATGTAAGCAGATACATCTCCTGCGTTAACTCTGAATGGTCGAGATGCCACAAACTGCGTTTCAAATGTTTCAGAATGGACTAAGGCAAAGCCCATTGCTGTTGAACCCACTAACATGCCCTCACCAACATGAAGAAGGGAGGTTGTATCAACACACACGCGTTCGCTTTCAGAAATACTTTGGATACTAACTACTTTTGCTTTAGTTAATTCAATATGAAATCCAGTTTGCATAAGGTTTTTTAAATCAACAATATCATTTGCGTCATTAGGAGTCATTAAAATACCATCAACACCGATTTCTAACGTTTTAAGCATTAATTCCGCTTCTTTTACATCCTCTACTGCTGCGATTAAATCAGTCTCATTTGTATGCATCTCTGCGATAAGGTTCTCAAAAGGAATTATTTTCCAATCCTTTGCAGATACTATAATAAAATCGACTTGACCCGTTTTAGAGATATCTACTACTTCTCTTTCATCATCTTTTGATTTTAATTCTTTATAGTAACCGATATTTGGATGAATTCCATCATCAAGTATCTTATTCATTATAGTCTCTTTACTGTCGTAGATAGTATAGTTTGATGGAACGTCTAGATCTCTTGAGTATATCTTAATCCGCTCAATCTTTTCGAACTCAGGATATGTGTCCTTAGAAACTAAAAAACTAAGTATGTCCTTATTAAAGGCTTCTTGCACTAATTCTTTAAAATCTGGACCTTTAGTCTCGAAATTTAAAATCAATTTTTTCATAATACATCAACAAATGGTCTATGAAAGTTTTTTCTATACAATTTAATTTTATTTCTTTAGTTATATCTTTTATTAAATCACAATAAATTTTTAAGGTCAAAGACTATATTAATTATAAAAGGAAAGTATTTTATATCCTCAACAAATTTAAAGAATAGAAGGTGGGTCGCGTGAAAAGATTATTTCCAAAAAAGGGAGAACAAAAAGATAAAATGATTATGGAAGTTAAAAAGCACGCAAGGGAGCTGGCTTTAAGAAGTAGAGGTTTTGCCAGAAGAGCAGATATAGCCCGACAAAATGCGAAAATTGCCCTTCAAAGAGGTGAAAGGGATAGAGCTAAAAATTATTTAATCCAGTATAAGCAATATCAATTAAAAACTGATAGAGCTAATAACATTAGAGCAAAATTCGAAAGACAAATAGAAGCTATTGAAGAAGGTATTACTATTCAAAAATCAGGACAATTCATGAGTAAAATTCGAGATGAATTAAAAACTATTGCCATGAAGGCCTCTCCAACTAAGATTGCTGAAATTTCTGAGGATTCTGAGATGTATGTAACAGAAATTGAAGAGGCGGGAGATATCCTTGCAGGCGACCCTGAGATTGATTTAGGCATAGATATTGGTGATGAATTAAACCAATTAGAAACTGAACTCCTTTTAAATACAAGTGGAACAATGCCTAATGTTCCCGTCGGAAACCTCCCAGCTTATATTTCTGATGTTGATCTTGAAGAAGAAACGCCCGAAATAGAATCAAAAGAAAAACTCCAAGCGGAGATTGAAAAGCTTAAAAAAGAGTTAGATGTATAACTTTAAACTCTTATCAACTACTTAAATTCTTTGAGAGCAAGGACCATATTATTTAATTTCCGTATGGTAATTTCATATGCTTTATCTTCTCCGAGAGTTTCTTTTAAAGGACCAAATCCACAATCTGGTTTTATCACCAGATTCTCTTTTCCATATTGATCAATGGCTTTTTTAATGTAATTTTTAAGGAAATTAATATCTTCAACATAATCTTTAATTTCTCCATTTTCTATGGGTGTAACTTTAGTTTTTAGTGTACCTACTGCTAAATATTTATCTGTACCATCGAAATGATTCTTTTGAAAAATCTCAAAATTTTTTTCATTCGTAGTGAATTCATGATCCAAAATCTTCGCATCAGTCTGTAGGAGAATATCACGGAGTTTAGGACTAATACGACCACATACATGAATCGAAGAGAGTTCTTTTATCCCAGATAATGCTTTATTTAAAGTTTCAACAATGAATTCTTCTGAATGAAACCAAATCTTCCTACCTACCAAAAGCCCTAAAATCGGCTCGTCCATAGATATTATGTTAATTCCCATATCACTATAAGCTTTTCCTATCTGTTTCATTATATCTGCTAATTTATCGACAATCCAGCCTTCCATAATAGCTCGGGGCTCCTTAAAAATAACGGGTTCGATCCCATTGGCAATCTCTTCTTTTAATATAACATCACTTGCTAAAGTAAAGGGTCCTGTTAAACATGCTTTTGTACCTTTAATCAACTCTCTAAGATAAGGGCGTTCTTTAAGAAAGTTTACTATGAATTCTCCATATTGGAGCGCTACTGGTTTTACAGGAATCTTAAAGTCGCCACTTAAATAAAAATTTGCATCAATCTCCTCCAATGTCTCTATTATATTTGATAGTGGAGATAAGAATTGAGAGTTCATACCTTCTAATTGCGGATAACATGGATAATCTATCCCCATATTAATTTCATCATCGAAAGCCCTTATCATATTTTCATGAGTATTACTTAAAGGGAAGCTACCAACTACTGTTGTAAATAATCCTTCTTTTTCCATAAAATAAATAAATTTAATTAAAATTTTAAAGATTTTTGATAAAATTTATAAAAATAGGATTTAATTAAGTGAAATATCTTTTATTTCTCTTGAGAGATTTCTCTTGAGAGATTTTTTCACTTAAGGCACGTACTTTTTTATCGATTAAATAAATTTCTTTTTGATAATTTTTAAAAGTTCTGAAGTAATCAACTTCCGAGATAATTCCTTGGTCGAATTTTGCATCAAGCTTCTTTAAGGTTTCTTTAAGGCTAAATTGTTCTCTTTTCAAATCTAAAAGGTTTTTATGTTTTTCATCGTCATCATCATATAACTCAGGACTATAAGGATGGAATCTATTAACTTGATGATTATCAGAATTAAATAAATCAGATAAGTGGTTTTTATTAAAATTTTGAAAATTCACTCCTCTTGGATCATCATATCTGAAATTGTTTATTCCATTGAAGTTATTGTTATTTGAGTACGGCTTTTGACCATATTTTTGTACTTTTTCTAAATTTTTCATTAAAATATTTTTTTCATGGATATCAGGGATATCTTTATATCCTCGAAATCTTCCAAAACCATCAGAGTCCGAATATCTCCCAGACTCATAATTCTGAAATTTGTTTGGTGCATAAAGATTTTGAGAGTAAAAACCTGGGTCTATTTGGTTTCTCTCTTGACATCTTGGATCTTCTATATGATTTTGTTGCCATAAAGAACCTGTGAAAGGCGCTTGTATTTGATTATTTTGAAAGCTAATATTTTGATTATATAGTCTATTATATTCTGTCTCATGTCTTATGTTTTGACTAAAATTCATATTTTTATTATATTGGCATTTTAAACTAAAGAAGGAATTAATTCCTTCTTCAATTTGATTTGCTAAATCTTGTATATCTAATTCAATCTCTTGGAGTCTCACTGCAGATTCCCTATCATAAATCGCAGTTTTGTCAAAATTTCTAGCTAAGATAATATACTCAAGGATATTTGAAATGGACTTCGATGGGAGCGAAAACTCGTATTTACCGTAAGAAAATTCGATATATAATTTTTTGAATAGTCTTCCTTTTTCTCTTATATTAATTAAATCATTTACAGGCGCTTTGAAAATAATATCTTGCTTTTTCTTGATTACTCCGTGTTCATGAATAAATGATAAATCAAAATTGGTGATAAAAAGTATTCCTTTATTTTTTCTAAAAGCGTCTTGAGTGTTTAATCCATTTGAAAGTTTAGCTCTAATAGCGTACACAGGTTTTTCTTCATTTGCTAAATTCAGAAAGCGTTTATAAGATAGGAATAGATTGTTTATTTTATCAATGAATTCTAATTGTTTTTGAAAAGATTCAAATTTTTCAGCAATGATTTCAATGTTTTTATTAATAAATTCATTAATCGAATCATAGCTCCTATATAGATTCTCTAAAATTTCTTCAATAATTCTTATATTGGAATTTGGTTGTGCGTATAATTCGAAAAAATATTCTCTATTTAAGCTTAAATTGCGAAAGTGGATACTTATTTTCTCTCGTAAATTGTTTTTAACATAAATCATTAATTTAAAAAGGGCTAAAAGTTCAGATTCCATTCGGGGGTAATGATAACATCTAATTGGAGGATCTCTAGCATTTTTTATTCTATATCTCAATGCGTTTAATTTATTTATTATCTCCTGAAATGGATTGATAAAATTTCGAGTTTTTTTAATTAATTCTAGATATTTTTGTTCTAAACCCTCTTTTTTTTCAAAAATGTTAATGATTTTATGAGAATGACATTTTGGACATGATTTTGTATGCTGAGATATCTTGTTAATACTGTGGCTACCGCATTCTTTACAAAACTTAATGCCTTCAGACTTATGAATTTCAATATTTTTTGAATCGCAGTCTTGACAAACAAAATAGTCGAGTTTTTCCTCGTTTAAGCAATCAGAACAACAGCTGGCGCCACAATCTTCACAATAATAAGCCAATTTAACATTTCTTTCACAAAACCGGCACAATTGTAAGTTTTGTTCTGACATTTTTATTTTTAAACCTAACCTTATTTTTTGAAGAATAAAATCTAAATCGCTTTATCAAAAAAATAAGATGAATTTTAATACAAAAATGACTATGTTATTTGAGTATTACCAAACATACGACATTAAAAGCATACCAGAAAAAAAGGTGTTTTAATACTTATTTTTCAATATTTCTGCAACAATCTAAAGCATCTAGTAGATTTGATATTTCTATACTCTAAAAGGTAGAGTTTACATAACCAATGCCCCATATAGGGATCCCCTCAAAACCGCTAGTTGGGATTTGTCGTGAAGCAATAAAATTCATAATAATATTCTAATTATCCATAGAGATAAAGATTATCGATATTTGGGTATAATTAGGAAGGTTTTTAAATAAGAGTCAATTTCAAGAATAAATTGAAAATTTCTAATATAGAGGTAAAAAAATGAGTTATGGTAGACGTGAAATGCATAAAGCCACTTGTGCTGAATGTAAGAAGGAATGTGAAGTTCCATTCAAACCATCTGGAGACAAGCCTGTTTATTGCAAAGAATGTTATGCTAAAAGAAGACCCCAAAGAAAACCAAGGTACTAATATAATCAATAGGTCTTTTTAAATAGGAAAACTTGAATTATTTCAGGGGATTGTGAGATGCGAGCCGCGTGCAGGGAAACTTACACATGTGGTTCCAAGAAGAGGGTGTGATAATAATATCACCTATATTGGTTTTTATAATTATCAATAAAAATCTTACTTGAATTAGATTCTTGGAGTACTACAGAATTTTAAATGAAGAATAATCCCGAAATTATAATTAAAAAACGTAAAACTAATTCCTTATTAATTTTTTTCATTTTTATCAGATTGCAATTAAGTATTTTATTAATTATGATATAACTGAATATGATTGTAATTTATTCTGATTTTTTGGAACATTCATATAGAAGAAATGGAAATAATTATCTGAATATATAATTAATTTCATTAATGTGGGTACAAAATGACCACAAAAGTAGTGTAATATTCGAGTATTACTCAAAGAAAGCGCTTATTTAATTGGAAATTTTAAATTAAACTTTTAAATATTTACAAATTGTAAGGTTATTAATAAAAAAATAATTCAAATTTGGAGAGTTAAAAATGCCAATAATTCCAATAGAAGTAAATGGAAAAGTAAAAACCCCTCAAATTGATCCTTCATGCTGGATTTCAGAATCTGCTTGGATCATAGGGGATGTTACTATGGGTCCCGAAAATGTTGTATATCAAGGCGCCATTATTCGAGGAGATTTTGCAAGAATTAGGATTGGCTCAAAAAATGTTTTCCAAGATGGATGTATAGTCAACACTGCTCAGGGCTGTAATACTAGGATAGGGGATAATAATTTAATCGGCTTTAATGCTATTGTCCACGGCGCTACTATTAAGAATAATGCTGTCGTTGGCATTCAATCTGTATTAATGATTAAAGTAACCGTTAACGACGATGCTATGGTTGGAGCCACTTCTTTTGTGGGAATGGGAAAGAAGATTCCTGCTGGACAAAAATGGATCGGTCGAGAAATAAAAGGCGAGAACACTCAAGGCCAACTTTGGGAACTTGGTCGAACGCAGTGGCGAAAAATGGGGCTTGCCATGAAAGATCAAAAAGAAAAAACTTAATCAATTTTTATTTTTCATTTTTTCAATAAGAATCGTCTTAAAGGAGAGTTCTAAAACATTTTCTATTTTTCTAAAATTACGGTTGGAGCTGATGCGTATTTTTCTAATGCTTTTTCATCCAATTTTACACCCCAACCAGGACCTTCTGGAATTTTAACCATTCCTTTTTCATATTTAAGAGGGTTAACAATAAGATCATCTTCTAGCATTACATCCCCAAATAATTCAGGATAATATCCCAGCGAATCATATTTAGCTGTTGCTAAATGAATAAGGGCTGCTGACCCAATACCTAAGGGTTGACTATGAATAATTGTACCCATGCCTTTCTGCTTAGCATAGTCAATCACTTTAAGCGCATTGGTAATTCCTCCAGGGCGCTCTCCATTTACACCAGCAGCTTTAACTGCGCCTATTTCGACTAAGATAATAAAATCTCTAAGAGAAAAAAATCCTTCATGAGCAAATAATGGAATGTTCACATGTTTTTGAACATAAGCCATTCCAATATAGTCATCCTTATTTACAGGTTGTTCTGCAGCTTCTATTTCAAACTGCTCTATAGCTTTAATAGCTTGAACAGCTTCTTCAGGTTTATAAGCTTGATTATAATCCACTCGTAATTTTATATCTGAACCTACTTTTTCGCGTATAGTTCTGGAAATCTCTACATCTTCTTCAACACTCCTTCCAAGTTTATAACGTATAGTTTTATATCCGCCTCTTATATATCCTTTTGTGAGGAATTTCATGGTTCTTAAATCCGCAAGAGGCACTAATGCCGTTAAAGGAATTTCATCCACAACCTTTCTTCCAATTAATTCATAAACAGGGACACCTTTAATCTTTCCCATTAAGTCATAGCATGCCATATCTAAGAGTCCCTTGGCTACTTCGTTACGAGCTACATTACTATCCATTTTTTGATTAATTTTATCGATGTTATGAGGATCTTCCCCTAGAACATACTTATATAATTCATTTTCAACAGCATCAATTATTTGATTAGGTGACACTCCTGTTTCTGGAAGCCATACTAAAACTTCACTAATACCCATAATTCCGTCCTTTGTCAATAACTCGCATATGACCGCTTCACCTCCTTGCCATGGTTCATCTGTAGGGATAGCCATTCCATGTCCGCCTTCGCTAGAATCCATGGTTGCTCTTACAAACTTTTTAAAAGGAACAAAAACAGGTGTTAATTTTATAGCAGTTATTTTTTCAACAATCATTAATAATCACTCCTCTTCTATTTCTCTATTGTATTATTATTTCTCCAACCTAACAAATCATCTATGTGAGAAGCACCCATTATTTTAAGGTAAGCATCTTCAAGATCGTTCGCATTAACTGAATTAATTAAATCCTTTGGACTACCTTCAACTTTCAAAACCCCCATATCAATAATGCCTATAGAATCACATAATTCTTCAGCGGCATCCAATAGATGGGTACAAATAAAGATTGTTTTATCTGCCTTCTTTGCAAGTTCCGAAATCAAGTCTTTTACCATTCTGGCAGCCATAGGATCTAGATTAGAAGTTGGTTCATCAAAGAAAATTATTTTAGGGTCTTGAATCAAGGCAGCACATAGGCATACTTTTTGTTTCATACCACGTGAAAATCCCTCTAAAAGATCATTATCTCGCCCTTCTAAATTAAATAATTCAAGTAATTCATCAATGCGTGATTTTATTACTTGCCTTGGTAGATAATATAATTCGCCAATAAATTCTAAAAATTCTCGAGCAGTTAATTTTTGATACAGCCCCGGAGATTCAGGTAAGAAACCGCAAATCATTTTAACCTCTTTACTTTGGGTATTTATATCATAACCGCCTACCCACGCTTTACCAGATGTATTGGCAATTATAGCATTCAACATCCTTATGGTCGTAGTCTTCCCCGCACCGTTTGGACCTAAAAGGCCGTAGGTTTTCCCATAAGGGATCTTTATATTAAGTTTATCAACAGCTAGAACATTACCAAAATTCTTGGTAAGGTCCTGAGTTTTTATTGCATATTTTTCAACCATTTTTGTCATTCGTTTAATCTTTTATTAAGATTTAGTAATGCAAAATTAGAATATTAAAAAAAAAAATTATATAATTCCTGTGGGGATCGCAAAATTATCCATAACAGCTATACTCTTATCCATTATTTCAAGTCTATTTTCCATCGTTTTAGACATTTGTAATCCTAAATAAAGCATCATCAAGAATAAATTGCCTGACGAAAGAGAAACAAATAAAACAAGTGATAGGATAAAGGCATTTAAAATTAACTTCATTATAAAGAAAATCGTTTAGGATTATTTATATTTATTTCCTTTATTAAATAAGGAAAACTTTTAACAAAATTAAAAAAAAAGGGTTAAAATAAGCTTATATATGCGACCTCATCGGAATCTTCTTCTTCTTTACCACAATGAGGGCAAGCTTTTTTTCTTGGTTTAGATTGATTACAGCTAGGACATGTTGCAGAATAGAAAGTAGCAGTATAGGCTTCTCCTGAGATATTATCCATATTAATTGCAATTCCATTGATTTCTACTTGATTTAACGCATTCTTACCTTCCTCGAGTTCCGAAAGCTTTTTAAACAAATCTTTTACTTTTGCTTTAGGTTTTGGAATGGGGCCTTTACCTTTCTTATCCCAATCAATATTAGCTTCTAAAGATTCGAAAATACCATCTTTTCTGACTTGAAAATTATGAGGTGATCGATGTATTTCAAAACCTTTATATTTTCCTTCGGCATCGATTACAACAACTCCTACTGTATTTTTTGGAAAATTTATTTCTTTACTTCTAGTTTTTGCTCTTTTTTGACGAGAACCTACAGCACTTAAATATTTGGTATCTGACCCAGCTCCTTCTGATGCATTTTCTTCACTGACTTGATTCCACACTTGTCCTTGGTCAATAGCCGAAGCAGGAGCGCACATCATTGCATTTAAATATTTCATCTTACGCAATGTGCCAAGCATACCCCGACTAGCCTTGCCACCATAACAAAAATGCGCTCCAGATAATAACCCATGAGGTGCATGAACGCATTTTACAGCTATTTCTATGTGAGATTGAGGTTCAACCATTACAGTCCCAACGCTAATTCTGTCTTGTGTACCCTTTCCTTGGAAGATCTCTCCCTCCTCGATGAGTATGGGAAAATCACTTAGGTTCTCAAATATAATATGCGCTACTTCTGTACCTTTATCTATTATTTTGCACACTTTCTCTTCAAGCGCTTCTGAAAGCGTGAGGTAGTCTCGTTCTTCTCGAGGTACTTCTTGTTTTACAATGGGAACAAATGTAATCTTTTCCAATATAATTGGTGTTCCAATTTCAATATTTTCTGAGGCTAATACTTGTGCCGCAAAATCCTTAATTGTATTTACTTTTGCCATATTTTTTTCACCTATTTGAATTTAATACATTAAATTTGATTTAAAAGAATTTTACTCAAATTCTTGTTTTTTGGAAAATTAAGATTATCAAGAATAAGAAAATTCGCATTTATTAATCTTCCGTTCATTTAAATACGTAGATATCCCACAATAATGGGAAAAGGAGAGTATTTCAATTACTTTTTGATTTAAATAAAAAATCTTTAATTTTTTCAAATATTTCATTAATTGATTATTGTATAACAATGAAAATTAAAGCTTTCTGAATGTTAAATGACGATTATTGATATGCACCTACACATTAAATACAGGAGTAGGTGTTCTAACTTATCTGTAGATGATTTATACAATAATTTATCTCAACGCTTTGACGCTGTTTGTATTACAGATCATCATTTATTAAAACCAATGATATATAATCCATTTCAGGAGATAAAAGTGTTCTTTGGAGTTGAAATTAGTACGGTTATGGGTGATATTTTAGCTTATGGGCTAAAATCGATTCCTATTAGAAATAAACACATAAAAGCTGAATATATTATTCGTTATATCCATAAACAAGGCGGTTTAGCTGTATGTGCTCATCCATTTTCTAATAGACACGCCGGGTTTGCAGATTATGTTTACGATTATAACTTTGACGCTATAGAAATTAATGGAGCCTTAGATAAAAATTATCGCACAAAAGCTGAAAAGGTAGCAATGATAATGGATATCCCAACTATAGGTGGGAGTGATGCTCACTCAATAAGACAACTTAATACTATTGGTACTAAATTTGAAGTATCAATAAATTCAATGATGGATCTTGTAAAAGCAGTAAAAGATAATAATTGTAAAGCAATAAGAATTTGAAATAAGGACTATTATTTAATAATTTTTATTTTTGTCCCGAGCGCTTGTCCAGGAAGGCCAGCTTTTTTAAAATGAGCTCTAACTGCACCATTATTACCATGAGCGCGGGTAATTACACCTTTCATATCTTTACCAGAAGGGGTTACCCAGAGAACAGTTCGGCCAATAAGTTTATTTGCGTCTTTTCTTGTTTTAATATTTGTAAACACTAAAATACAATGTTTTGGATGTAATGTGTGACGACCTTGCTTGTAATTTGAGATTACACCTTCCATTCCTAATATTCCTAATTTATTTGATGCCATGTAGAGAACCTATAATTAAATCATATCTGATTTACTAAATTATGAGAAAAAATAATTAAAAAAATAAAAAATTTTGGATTTTTCGATGTAATTCGTATGTAAATCATAATATTTTTCTTTTAAGAGGTAGATAGATGAATATATAATCTATATAGCAGAAAAATCTAAGTCGTCAATTCATAGTGAATTAAATGGGAAAAAATAAGAAAAAAGAGAAAGTTAAATGGGCACCAAAAATGTTTCCAGTTGATAGCGAAACAATTAAAGAAGCTACAAAATTTTTATCAGATTTAATAAAAATTGATACAACAAATCCCCCAGGAAACGAGACTCCTGCTGCGGAATTCTGTAAAAAAGTTCTTGAAGAAGAAGGTTTTAAGAATATTGAAATAATTGAGTCTGCTCCTGGTAGAGGAAGTCTAGTATGTCAATGGAAAGGTTCAGATCCTAACGTAAAAAGTCTTCTATTGCTTTCTCATATAGATGTTGTACCTGCTGACGCTTCAAACTGGGAGAGAGATCCTTTTTGTGGAGACATTGATGGCGAATATGTGTGGGGGCGCGGCGCGATAGATTGTAAAGGTATGGTCGTTGCTGAAGCAATAGCAGCCATAATTCTAAAAAGAGAAGGCTTTCAACCAAAAGGAGATATAATATTAGCTTTTACTGCAGATGAAGAGGCCGGTGGTGAATTTGGAGTTGGTTATTTAGCAAGAAATTATTGGGATAAAATTAAAGCAGACTATTGTATAAACGAAGGAGGAGGTTTTCTTTTACCAATAGGAAAGGATCCTAAAGATTATATAATACAAACTGGCGAAAAAGGAGTATTTGGAACGAAAATTCGTGTAAAAGGAACAGGAGGACATGGTTCAATGCCATTAAAAAAAAAAGAGAATGCGATGTTAAAAATTTCAAAAATTACACAAAAATTAATTGAATACAAATATCCAATTGAAATATCACCCTCTATAAGAGAAATGGCTCAGATGATATCACTTCCCGGAATTGCTAAGAGGATTCTTACCTCAAAACGATTAGTCCGTCCCGCATTGAAATTAGTAGATAAAGTGATGGGAGAAAAGGTGTCTAATATAATATTACCATTTGTAATGGATGTAATAAACCCTACAGGACTCAAAGCAAGCGAAAAAGTAAATGTAATTCCTCAATATACCGAAATGACTTTTGACTGCCGATTATTACCAGGACATAATAGGGAAACAGTTAAAAATTATTTACGAAAAGCATTAGGTAAGAAATTATTTAATGAGATTGAAATTATCCCTATAGCACCTACTCAACCTGCTACGATTAATACTATTGATCATCCTTTTTGGGAGATTGTTGAAAATATTATGGAAGACATGCATGAGGGTTCAAAACTTGTGCCTATGCTTTCATCAGGTTCAACTGATTCTAAATTTTTACGAGAAAGGGGTGGATATGCCCTAGGTATTTGCCCCATGCGATTAGACCCAAACATGACTTTTGGTGAATTAGCAGAAATGGTCCATGGCAAGAATGAGAGAATTTGGAAACCTAATTTATCTTATAGTATTGAGTTTTTCTATAGGTTAATAAAACGAATCTAATTTATAATCTAATCTTTAGTATTTTTAGTTTTAAGTATAAAAAAGTAAGATTTTTGAATTCCTCTCGGTTAATATAAACTAATGAAAGTTGCTTTTAGTAAGATTAAAATCACGCCGAAGGGTATGATTGGTAAACCTATGGCGGGCTATTCTCGACCAGATTACTGTAAAGGAATTTTAGATGATATATATGCTTATGGTGTTTTAATTGAAGATATCGTATTAGGAAATATTAAGAAAAAGTTATTGCTAATTTCTTTAGATCTTCTGAAAATACCCTTAGTTGTTTCAGATTATATAAAAGAAAAGATTAAGGATGATTTCTACTCCTTAGGACCTGGACAAATATTAATACATGCTACTCATACACATTCTGCTCCGGATATTACTGGAGAGTTTTATTGGCCGGGCAGTGTCGTTAATGTTGTAAAGGGAATAATGTTTGGTGCTAATAGAAACGACCGATATATAGTTTGGATGACGAGACAAATAGTCAAAATGGTCGGCGATTTATTTAATAATTTAAAACCTTGTAAAATGGCGTGGACTAAGGAAAAATTTAATCCAGATATTGTCATAAATAGAAGGCATCCAACTCAAAAGCCCATGCCAGATTTAGGTGTTATTACCTTTAAAGGATTGGAAGAAAATAAATTAATTGGATTTATTATTAATTATAGCTGTCATCCAACCTCTTTATCTTTTGCTAATAATAAATTATCAGCAGATTATCCTGGACGTGTGGTACATAGAATAAATGAACTGTCAAATGACGAAGTAAATGTTATTTTCTTTACGGGCCCCGCAGGTGACTTAAATCCAATAACTACATGCGGAACTAACTATAAATATTTAGATAAAAATAGAACACCCGTTTATAGGCAAATGGGGGTGTATGAGCATACTAAAAAAGTTGGATACACCATCGCTGATGAAGCATATAAGTTAGCTCAATCTATACCAGAAGATAATTATTTTGAAGACATGGAATTTGAATCTTATCTGAAGACTATCTGGGTTCCAATGAAGGATCACAAATATTTTTCAAAAACTTGGTTTGTAAATAAGCTTTTATATGTACTGAAAAAGTATTTAGTTTTAAAAGTTGCGTTGGCTCATGATGAGGATCCTAATTTTCCAGGATTAGCAATTAAACATAGAGGAAATAAGATAAATGGATATACGGTATTACAATATATTAAAATTAAAGCATCTTCAAAATCTAAGGAGAAAAAGAAAGAATTTAGTATTTTAACTGTACCCGGAGAATTATTCATAAGTATAGGTGAAATTTTAAAGAAAAAATCTCCAACAGGAGAAGATGATACATTTATTTTTCAAAATAGTAATGACTGGATTGCATATTTGTTCCCTCTAAAGGAATATGTGGAACAAGGAGGGTATGAGCCAATAGCAAGTTTCGCACCTTTATGTGGGGATTATGTAACAAAAGAAATGTTAAAATTATTTAAAGAGGCTAAAGAGAAAATTACTTTTTCTCATTCATAAACTGGTGATAATAATGTCAATAGAAGAATATAATCAAATCTCTCATTATATTTGCGATCATGTAACTAAATGGGCAACCGAGAGGCCAGAAGATATTGCGATTATTGATGCTGATAGTGGTAAATGGGTAACATGGCAAGAATTTGATAATTCTATAAATATAATCGCTCTTAAACTAATAGAAATGGGTTACAAAAAGGGAGACATAGTTGTGAGCATGCTTCCATTGCTTTTAGAGCATATTTATTTTGAATTTGCTTGTTTTAAACTAGGAATTATTTTTTGTCCTTTAGATGTGAGGTTAAAAGTTAATGAGACTGTTAGGTGCGTAAAATTATTAGATCCTGATGCTAAAATGTATTGTCATCCTGATAATACTGATAGTGAGGATAAATGGGGTAGGAAAAAATATTATATTTTTAAAGAGATTGCTCGCGCAGTTAAGGAAAACTGTCCCTTTATAAAAGATTTCATTCAATTTAGCTTAGAGGAAGATGCTGATAAAGGAACAATTGGAATACTGAATTTTCTAAAAGACGCAAAGGAGAATTGGTATAAATATTCGAGAGATTCAGAAGTTTTCAAGAAAAAAAAACAGCTCATTGATGAATATTCTAAAAAAGTTAAGGAAGATGATCCAATTTTAATTATTTATACTACTGGTACAACGGGTTTTCCAAAGCCAGCCATGTTAACGAATACGGGAATAGTATGTCAAAATTTTTGTATGGCAAAAGGTTTTGAAATCAATTCTGAAGACCGAATGCTTGTTAACCTTCCACCTAGCCATGTTGGATGCCAAACTGAGCAGTTAATGACAACCATTTTTGCTGGAGGGATTTCTGTAATATTACATGGATTCAAGGCAGATAGATCAATGAAAGCGATTCATGATTATAGAATTACCGCTTTTGGTCAAATTCCAAGCTTATTTGTAATGGAATGGCGTTTGCCCGACTATGATAAATATGATTTATCAAGCTTACGATTTGCCCTGTACGGTGGACAAGCAGTCTCTAAAAGATTCTTGGAAAAATTATCAACGATGGCACCATATATCGGAAGTGGATTAGGCTTAACAGAAATGAGCGGTTTTGTTTCCTATACGCCATTTGGAGGAACACCTGATGATATATTAGCAAGCTTGGGTCATGATTATCCAATTACACCATTATCAATTAGAAAGCCAATGAAAGAAGACGGTTCTGCGGGGGGTGAAATGTCTGATGGAGAGATCGGTGAGATTTGTTATTCTGGACCCCAAGTTTTAAAAGGATATTATAGGAATGAAGAAGCAACTCGAAAAACAATATCTACAGATGGTTATTGTTATACTGGAGATTTAGGTTTCAAAGATGAAAAAGGATTACATTTATCTGGAAGAGGTAAATTTGTTATTAAGCCAAAAGGATATCAGGTTTATCCTCCAGAAGTGGAAGCCCATATAGAAAAATTACCAGAAGTAACACTTGCAGCCGTTGTAGGAGCAAAACATGAAGTCTTTTCGGAAGGAGTAGTGGCTTTCATAGAATTAAGGAAAGGCAAGACAATTACCGCAAAAAAGATTATGGAACACTGTAGAGAATTAGCTTCTTATAAAAGACCTTCGTTAATTATTTTCTTAGATGAAATTCCTCTTAATCGTGTAGACAAAACGGATTATAAAATAATATATGAGATGCTCCCTAAATATATCGAAGAAGAACGAAAAAAAGGCGGCTGGGATGAGAAATAAATATCTTAATTAATATTATTTCTAATTTCTATTCTGATGTATATCTTTTTCCATACTCTATCCTTAAACGATCTAAATGTTCAATAGCAACTTCATCATCAATTAATCCGCTGCTCCAATTTTTATAGATTACATCAACCAAATATTCTGGATATATTTCCATTGCTAAAATATCACATAATAGAAATAGCCAAATCTGCTCATGATTATCCTTTATAGGTAATATAATGTTGGCATCAGTTAATTTCTTTAGATTGCCATATACATTCCTCATCGAAAATCCCATTTTAAGAGTTAATTCTCCACTTTTAACATATCCTTGTCGAAGGATTTTAATTATTTCGTAAGTTCCGGGATTGCTTATAAATTCTATTAATTTCTTTTTATCTTCAGGATAAGGTTTATAATTTTTAAAAAATTCTTCGATAGATACTTGGAAGCCTTCTATTAATTCCGGATAACCTTGTTCAGTATTTAAACGGATAAGAATATTCAAAGGTGGAGCCCTAATAATGTCTAGATCCTTTATCATCATTAAATATTCTGATGTAACTCTTTGACCTTCAGAGACAGAATGTTCGCATAATATATTTTGTTTTAATAATGTCATTAAATATATATTAACATCCTTAACTCTACGTCTTAATTCTTTTGAAAGATATTTTGCCAGCTCGTTTTTTGTTAGTGGTCCTTCTCTTAGCATTTCTATTATGAAACTGCTAATTTCATCCCTTAATAAGAAAGAACGATATTGATCTTCTGAAATTTCCTTAGTATGAGATGCTGCTTCATAGCAATCAATAAAAAGATCCTTAAAATCTTCTTTTCCTATAGATTTTATAACCATCTCAGCTATAGCTGAAAGATATTCCTCATATATGCCAGTTTCCTCGTTTTCTGCTAAGAATAATGCTAAAATAAATTGCGCCTCATCCTCTTCTTTAGGTTTGCCTGTATAATAACTAATAACAGACATTTGTCTCATAACCATAGTTAGGATTCCCGCTTCACCCGATAAAGCGTGCGTAGTGAATATTGTTAAAATATCATCATTACCTAATCCTTGAGTGAGGTCGTCAGGGTATTTTTCTATTATTTCCACTCCAGTTTTATCATCCCATACAAAACAACCTATCCCTTTTGGCATAATAAACACCTATTTTAAAAATAATTAATAAATTAATTTGTTGATGATGTATTATTATACTTACTTATTAATAATTATATATTTCTTTATCACATATTATATCTATTTAATAATGAAAATAATGATTATATAAATAATAAAAACTAAAGATCCAATTATGTATGAGATTAAACTAAAGAGCATCAAAGAAAATATTAAGGCTATAGCAGATCGGGATAAAAATATAGATATTTTAATATTATTAGATTTAATGGAAAAAACTAAAATAGATGATAGCATAAGCGAGGAGGTCATAAGATATATTCCAAAAGAGGAAAAAGTCATTAAAGAAATGTTAATTGAGACACAGAAAAGATTACTAGACATATATCCCGATTATTACCAAGGACTAATATTTTTAGCATTTACCTATTTCGAGATTAAAGAGTATAAAAAATCAAGAGATTTTGCCCATAAAGCTCATCAATTATTAAACAAATTGGGTTTGGAATTATCTGATTGGGTCTTTCCTGCAGTTGAGATATTTCAATTAGCAAACCCTCTTGTTGGGGAGTATCCTGAATATCTAGAATTTTTAGATGATACAACAACAGAAGTCAAAAGAAAAGCAGGGGAAAAGCTTGGTCATACGCTTCAATGTAAGAAATGCGGTAATTTTAACCCAAGAAAAAGTAAATTTTGCTTAATTTGCGGGAATAGATTTACAAAAAAAGAACTAAAAAAATAAATAAAAATTCCTAGCTAAAAATAAAGTAGTTATTTTTTAATTTACGAATTAATACAAATCTACTTAAATATTAAATATTAGCTTAACTAATTATATTTGATTATTAAGGATAGGAAATAAAGGTGGATATTTAAAAATGGATGATGAAGATGATTATTTAAGAAAGAAAGAAGCTGAAAGGGAAAGAATCTCATTAGATACAAATTGGAAAAAAGAACAAAAAAAAAAGAGAAAAGAAATTAAAAAAGAAACCTCAAAGATACAAGTAAGGGAAAAAGATAACACTATTAAATTTTCACACAAAAGATTGGGAAGTTATAGATTTAACTTTCTTCAAAGAAATATTCTCTTTTCACTGTTAGCAATGCCTCTTGAAGATTATGAATTTGATGAGGAAATGGATCAACCAGTCGAAATATTGGAAAAAAATATTAATATACTTTTAAAAGATGGAATAGTGGAAAATCTCGCTACCGTTAGAAAAAAGAAATTTCGAGGAGATAAACATTTGCATCTCTATTGGAGATTAACGGCAAAAGGAGAAGAAATATCGAAAATTTTAATCGACTGGTTTACTGAATTAGAAAAGAAAAAAATTCAAGATTTAATTGAGTAAGGCCTCAGATACATTCCATGCTTCTTCATTTATTACTTGTATCCTGTCTAAAAACTCATTATTAGACATTTTTTCCTCTTGAGAAATTGCATCATTTACATTTATAATTATTTCATTTTCTAACTCTTTTAGTTGAGATATGTACTCATCTCTTGCTTTTTGATTAAAACCCGATTCATATGAAGATACAGATTTGGTATGTTTAATCCAAAACCAATCTGAAATTATTTTTGAATATGGTCCAGGTTCAAAATATTTTTGACCATCTATAGGAAATACATAAGGTTTATATATGCTTAAACATGGGAGAGTACTTCCGGTAAACCAGTGAATTAAATGTCTGTCTTTCTTTAAATGGGAGACTTGTGAACCAGTTGATTCAAAACCGCCATGCATACATATTCCTGCATTATGTTCTCTTAGGAAATTCATCATCATTTTAGGTGTTATATGTCCTTTATTCTCAGTTAGTAATAATATGGATTTACCTCCCCTTGAATAAGGCGAAGGTTTATCAGAAACATAGGATCCTGAAAAAGTTGAAGCAAAATCGAAATCGTCATCATCTTTACAATAGTGTTTTTCTATGGCATGTTGTATAATACCTTTTCTCCTTAAATCTCCTTTACCTCTAATTGTAATGCCATTTGAGATTGATCTTACATCTTGAACTTTTTCACCAATCCACCATTTATCTGCAGTTTCTAACACGTAGGCTTCCTGTGCATCTGCAATTATAAAAGAATTATGGTATGTCCAATTGGAATCTCCATAGGCGCAACCTCCTCCTTGTCCATATTTTTCCAATAAACCATTAATTACATCTATAGCTTCTTTTGCTGTTTTTCCTCTCTCAAGCCCTAATCGTAATAAATCCATCCCTAATAATCCAGTTTTCCTTAATGGTTCTTGTGTATGGACCGCTTCATTGCCAATTACTACTCCATACTCGTTGCTACCAATCTCGGCACCCCACATCCACCACGGCTGAGATAAGATTACAGCAGCAGTTTCAGACACTTGAGGTATAGAGATATAAGTACAATTTAATTCTTCTCCTTTTGAATATATTTTTCTCGGAGCATATGTGATTAATTGAACCTCATCTTGTGGGCGATCACTGTTTTTTCCAAAAATAACGCTCCCGTCTTTTGTTGAATTTCCCAATGCAACCAGTGTATCACACATTACTTTAACATCTCAATGGATTTATCCCAAGCATCTAAATTTATTATTTTTATTTTATTGATGAATTCTTCTTCAGTCAAATTCTCTTCATCAGCATTCAATTCATTAACACGATTTAAAAGCTCTGTTTCACAATCTCTTAATCTTTGGTAGTATTTTTCTCTTTCTGGATTTTCTTTTTTAGGTTTAGCTTTAAATGGCGCAATATATTCGGTATGCTGGCTCCAGAACCAATCTAAATTTATTTCAGAATAAGGCCCAGGTTTTAATACTCTTTGCCCTTCCACTGGAAATACGTAAGGTTTGAAAATACTCAAACATGGGATTGTACTAGCCGTAAACCAATGAATAGATCTTTTATTATCCTTCTTCAGTTGAGATACCATAGAGCCAGCAGACTGATTATTACGTTTATGCATACAAATACCTACTTCATGCTCTCTTAAAAATTCCATCATCATTGCAGGAGTGATATTACCCATATTTTTTTCCAATTGATTCATAGAACATCCATCTCTAGAGTTCAATGGAAATTTCTCGGGAAGATTAGATGGTGAAAAGATCATTTTAAAGTCAAAATCATCGTCATCTTTACAATAACCTTTCTCAATTGCGTGTTGGATAATTCCTTTCCTTCTTAAATCTCCTTTTCCTCTAATCGAGATATTATTTGATATCGATCTATAATCTTTAACGATTTCTACAATCCACCATTCACCAGCCGTCTCTAAAACATAAGCCTGATTGGGATCAGCTATAATCATGGAATTATGATAATTTAATCCTTTTTTATTATGAGCACCACCTTGTCCATGTTTTTCTAATAAATCTGTGATTATGCTCAATGCATCTTTAGCAGTTTTTCCTCGCTCAAGTCCTAATCTTAGTAAATCCATTCCTAAGAGGCCAGTTTCATTTAGAGGCTCTTTTGTAGCAACCGCTTCGTTCCCAATTACAACCCCGTAATCGTTAGCACCCATTTCTGCGCCATACATGAAATATGGTTGTGATAGAATAATCGCAGCAGTCTCAGACACTTGAGGAATAGAAATATAAGTACATTTCAGTTCTTTTCCTTTTGAATAAGTTTCTCGTGGTGAGAATGTAATCAATTGAGGTTCTGAGCTTAATCTATCGCTATTCTTTCCGAAAACAACATTTCCATCTTTAGTTGAATTACTCAACGCTATGAAAGTATCGCACATAATTTCATATAGTTTTTTTTTAATTTTATAAAAATTATAAAGGTAGGGTATTTTTAAATTCCCTTCATTTTTATAATAATTTTATTTTTTTTAAAATCTATGATTTAACGCACTCTCTTTATTTATAAGCGAAGAGATCCGCTTTCATTTATAGGCATGAAACTAACCGAGCAAATTCAATTGGAAAAAACGGCTCAATTGTCCCATCTGTGCCATTTATCCAAGAATCTGTATAACTTTGCGAACTATTACGTGAGGCAAGAACTGTTCCATTT
>Ga0114925_10000139_pt1 | contig 26801 bp, 34 predicted proteins | sample SumtaG_2_FD_87287 | JGI IMG/M metagenome (GOLD analysis project Ga0114925, IMG submission 87287) | Deep subsurface microbial communities from Indian Ocean to uncover new lineages of life (NeLLi) - Sumatra_00607 metaG | ecosystem: Environmental > Aquatic > Marine > Oceanic > Sediment | place... | reverse complement strand
TGGGTGGTGACGATAAAGATTTCAATTCGAAGAAGTCACGCCAAACCCTGATCAACTTGCTGGGTGAAGCTTCGGCGGATGGTAGCTATAAGACGATCAAAGACACCGCCGGGCTTACCGAATTCGCGGATGAATCGGCCAGCGGCGCAACGCGATCCAATCTGTTTGTCAATTCGGGATTCATGTATGTGGTGATCGGGCCGGATCTGTTCCGGCTTGATGCGTTTGGTGCGACCACCAATCTTGGCGTGGTGGGCGGATCGGGGCGAGCTCGATTGTTCGCGAACTCCGTGCCGGGCGACAACCAAATAATGATCCTGAACGGGAGCGGCGGCGGCTTCGTTTACACCAACGGCGGTGGCTTGGTTGCCGTTGTCGATCCCGACTTTTTCAGCACGGTATCCGGTGACGTGTTGGCCGAACGCGGATGGTTCGCGCGCGAAGGCACCAACGAAATCTTCGGATCGGATATCAGCGACTTCACCGCCTACGATCCGCTGACGTTCATATCCGCCGAATCAAACCCGGATGCAGCGTTGGCCGTGATCGCGAAGAAATCCGCGTTGTGGGTGTTGGGGTCTGTGTCGGTGGAATACTTGCAAACCATCGTGGATGTTCAAGTGCCATTGCGCGCGGTGGTGGGCGCATCGAAAGAACGCGGCCTTGCGGCGGTGGATTCGTTGGCCGAAGCCGGTGAACGGTTTTGCTGGTTTGCCGATGACAACACCGTGCGCATGATCGAGGGCCAACAGATGATCAAGATCAGTGATCTTGATTTTGAACTGAAGGTGCGTGGCGACGGCACACCAGACTTCCCCGGCTTTTCCGTGACCGATGATGCCATTGGTTTCTTTGTCGATGGCCCGGTGCACAAAATCTACTATCTGACGTTTCCCACCGAAGGCTTCACGTGGGGATATGACTTCAGCACGAATCTGACGCACCAACGAATGAGCGAAGGTGTTGGCCATTGGCGCATCGGTGCGGTGTCGCTGTTCAACAACAAACTGTATGGCGGTGATTTGCTGAACGGCAAGATCTATGAATTGGATCAAGGCAACAAAACCGAAGATGACGCGATAATGAAGCGGCAGATCGTCACCGGGAACATGAACGCCAAGGTGGATTGGACGTTGCCGTATGTCGAAATGGAAATGGAAGTTGGCCAAGTCACCGATCCGGCGATTGAACCCGTGATGCTGGTGGAATACACCAAGGATGGCGGCAACAACTACATCAGCCACGAATCCGTTTCGCTGGGCAACTTCGGTGATGTGCGCAAGCGCGTGCCCATGCGTCACTTCGGCCGCATCGTTCGCCACCAAGATTTCAACTTCAGATTCACCATCACCGATGATGTGCGGGTGCAGTTCTACGGGCTGTATGGCGATATGCAGATGGATGGGTGATCCGTGCCCGTTCTCACCTTTAGCGCCCAACTAGATACCAACATCCCGTTGGTGGAACCGGATGCGGCGGATTCCACGCTGAAGGCAACCGCCTACTTCGAAGATTTCCTTTTCAAGCTGTTTCAGGATATCGAAAACATCAACGTGGTGGCCGGGCTTGCCTATGGCGTGATCAACGGCGATGTGGGCCAAGCCAACGCGGCGATTGCCACCGATGTGATCAACATTCTTGGTGGCACTTCGATCAGCACGTTGGCCGCTGACGGTGCACCGGATTCGCTGGTGATCACCAATGATGATCCGTTCCCCGAAGCACCGATTGACGGCCAGCCATACGGGCGCCGGGATGCCGGGTGGATCGATCTGGATACACTGTTCATCGGTGATGCGCCGATTGATGGCACCTATTACGGCCGCTTCAACGGCACGTGGGCGAACGTCACCGAAGAAGCGCCGAACGATGCGAACACCTACGGCCGAAGCGGATTGGCGTGGGTAGATTTGAACAGCGGTGTGATCGATCACGGCAGCCTTGCCGGGCTTGGTGATGATGATCACTTGCAATATCTGTTGCTTGCCGGGCGCGCTGGTGGGCAAACGGCGGTAGGCGGAACGCTTGCAACGCAAGTGCTGGGCTTGCGTGGATCGGCCAACGCGGATCTTGGCTTCATCGATCTGCAATCGCCAATGACGGTGGGCTTTGATTTCACGCTGACTTCGGTGGTGGATATCATCACCTACAACCCCACGATTCCAGCATCCGGCGCGGCGGTTACATCGTTCATTCTGGTGAATCCTGATATCACCATCACCAGCGGCGTGTTCATCGCTTCCACCGTGCGGGATATCGGCACCTACAACCAAGCGGTGGCACCGGGCTTCGCTGTGCAAACGGTGTTCCTTGGCCAACCGACGATGGAAACCACCACCGCGCTGGTGCAGCCCAATCAATCGTTCATGTATGCGGCGCAAGCGTTGTATGAAAACGTGGGCGCGGGTGCCATTGCCACGCACGTGGCCAACATCCTTGGCGTAACGATGCTGCCACGGGTGGGCGCTCGAGTGCTGGGCGATACGCTGAACGTGACCAACATCACCGGCATGACGGTAAGCGCGGCATTCGCGACGGTGGCCGGAACCACCATCAACTTCGGCACCATTCGCGGCGTGCAAGTGAACAACCCGGCGGTGGGTTTGTTCCAGCCGGGCGCTGGCGTGGAAGGCATGGATGCGCTGATCGGCTTTGATATGAGTGCCATTGCGTTTGGCGGGAACGTCACCAAGCGCGCGTTGCGATCCGCGCTCACACTTGCCACCAACACGCTGATGATCGAAAACACGGGTGGCGCGGATTCGGATTTCGGCAGCGGTGATATTCACTTCAACGATAACGCTGGCGTTTTCTTCGGCAACACCGTGGCCGCGCCGGATGTGCTGCTATTTTGGGCAAGCCTTTCCGCCACGCTGACGTTTTCAACCTTCTTTGGCACGGGCGGCAATCCGCTGCAACTGCGCGGCACCGCCGCTGATGAATGGCTGTTCCAGCAAGATGCTGGCGGCACGCTGGATATTGGCATCGGCTTCAACGTGAATGCCATCACCTTCGGCACCACGCTGCCCACGCCGAATTCCAACAACTGGTTCGTGCAGGTCGCCGGGCCGAACTTGCGTGCCGTGCAGATCGGTGGCGAATATTCTGATGTGCTGTGGACGGCTGGCGGATCGGTTGATGTGAACGGCCAAGCCGTTTCGGATCTGCAAGCGTTCAAGATCAATTCGATTGCCACGATCCTATCCGGTGGCAGCATTGCCGATTCATCCACGTTGTTCGTTTCGGCCATGGCATCGGCCAACGCCACGCGGGTGCAAGCGCTTCGGGTGCTTGGGCGTTCGCGGCTCGATGGCCACTTGAACATCGGCAGCGAATCGGAACCCAGCTTCGGCGTAAGCCAAAATGATTTGCAGTTCGCGCCGAACAACGCCGGGCGCGCGATGATCCTGCTAACCACATCGGCGGCGGTGAACATCACCGGCATTGATGCAGCCTTCGGCTTTGCGCAAACGGGCGATCTGATCTGTTTGTACAACATCGGCACCTTCGCCATCACGCTGACCAACCAAGACGTGGCCAGCCTTGCGGCCAACCGGATCATCACTTCCACGGGCGTGGGTTACGTGATCGGGCCGAATGAATGTGTGTGGCTGTGGTATGACGATACCGGCACCGCCCGGTGGCGCATGTTGGATGGCACGGGTGCGTAGGCTCGACACAGTTTGGCGCAATGTTCGCGTGTTCGCTGGCGTGGCTGTAGACTTCCCCAACGTGCTAGCGAACTCCACCACCACGCAGAACATCACTACCACGGCCAGCTTTCCGCTGGGCACATGCTTGATCGCTTGGGGGTTCGAAACCGATGCTTCCGATCTGCAAGATCTGCAAATCACCTTGCTGTTCACGGCGGTGGATACCTTGCGCGTTCAGTTGACCAACCCCACGGGTGGGAACATCGATCCGGCAAGCCATGATATGTTTTTCGTCACCGGGGAAATCAACACCGATTTGAGTGAAACGATATGAGCGAAGTTGAAGGCGGCGAAGTCAACCCACGCGAGAATCGGGAAGGCCGGGAACCGGCGGCGGTGGTGGATGAAGCCACGGCATACCCGAACCGCGCCGATCCAGCGCATTGGGATGCGATCAGCCGGGTGATTGTCGATCTGTGCGGTGATATCGAAGGCGGTGCATCGCTGGATAACATGGTGAATTGCTTGCGCCTTCACTGGAACGAATTTTTGGATGTGGCCGCCACGCAAACGCGCGCCGATGAATTGGAACTGGCCGAACTCGAGGCGGCCGTTGCGAACGAAGATGCCACGCGCGTGAATCGCGATGCGCGCATCACTGAACTTCAACGCCGAACGGGAAATTGATATGACCGATGAACAAAAGCAGCAACCGAAGCCGGAAGCACCAAAGGGGCAACCCGAAGTGATGCAATACGCGGTTCCGGCACCGATCCTGAAAGCCGCCATCGAACTGATCGATGAAGAAATCAATGGCAAGAAAGGGCGGCGGATCTGCAACATGCTGGAACAAGCGCCGCTGTTGAGTGCGCAAGCGTTGGCGGCACAGCAAGCGGCAGCCGATGCGCAATAGTGCGATACCTGATCACGGGCCATCCGCGCACGCGATCAGCGTGGCTTTGCGCATTGATGAACGCGCATGGTTCGCTTTGTTTCCATGATGCGCTTGCGTGCGAAATCGATTTGGATGTGGATGCCGGAATCACCGATCCAACGTTGGCTTGCTTCTACCCGGATCTGGCATTGGCGCACATGCCGCGCATTTGCATCTTGCGGCCGGATGATTGGCGCGAAGCCATGGCAGAATTCACCGGGGATGAAATATCGGATGAAGTGGCAGCAATCGCGAACGCGAATGTGGATCGGGTGGCGAACACGTTGGGCACGCTATCGGTGGCGTTCGAATCGTTGGAAGATAACGGCCAAGTGGCAAGGATCGTAGAACTATGTGTGGGGAAACCGGCTTCAACCGAACTGATCCAGATCTTCCAAGGGCTGAAGATCGAACAGCACCTAAGCAAACACCTATCCGCCCGTGCGCCTTCACCGTCGATGTAGAACGGGTGGTGCGCGACTTGGATGGCCACCCGGCGTGGGATCGGCACACACCGCGCAAAACGATCCAGCCGGAACTTAACCCGCACACGGAAATGTCAGATATTTGGGTGCGCTTCAACGCTTGGGAGAATTTCCACGGCGATTTGCGCGCGATGTGCGCACCGCATAAGTCGGTGTGGTATCCGGTGGCCGATGAAGTGCCAGCGCTTCGGCTATTGGTGAATGACGTGCTGGCCCATTTGGGGCCGGTGGAATTGGGCATGGTGCTGATCACGCGCTTGCCGCCGGGCGGGAAGATCAATCCGCATGTTGATGGCGGGTGGCACGCGGCCTACTATAACGATAAATACGCGGTGCAGTTGCAGGGGAACGCGGAACAAAGCTTCAACTTTCAAAATCACTGGATCAGCCCGAACCCCGGCGAAGTGTTTTGGTTCGATAATTCCCAATTGCATTGGGTGTTCAATGACAGTTCAGAGGATCGCATGACAATGATCATTTGCACACGGAAGATCGGCTAATGCCAGCCGGATGGGTGGCGGCCGCAACCGCCGTTGTTGGTGCCGGTGCCAGCATGTATAGCGCCAAGAAACAAGGTGAAGCGGCCGAAGATGCTGCCAAGCGCGAAGGCGCGGCCAGCACCGCAGCGATCGAGCGCCAAGAAGCGGCCTATGAAGAAGCGAAGGCCGCGCTATCACCGTATGCACGGCAGGAACAAGCCGCCAGTTCGCAGATGATGACGCAATTGGGGCTTGGCGGCGGCGGCGGTGGCGCACCCGGTGGTGCCGATCCGTGGGGATTCGAAGCCGGTGGCTATGGTGCCGGGGCTTCCGATCAAGCTGATCGCGATGCGGCTGAAGCGGCATTCCTTGATAACCTGATCGCTGAAGAAATGGCGATTGCCCGGCGTGCCGGGTACAAAGGCAAGCACGGATACAAGGCCGTGGCGCAAGGTGCGCGGATGGCCACCAGCGCGATCAAACAACTGAAGGCGGCCGGTAAGCTGCCACCCGATTTCAAAGAACCTTCGATGGCCGATTGGGATGCGCGCGGCTGGGAACAGATGAAAGTTCACGGCGGCTACAAAGCGCTTGGCCGCAACTTCGGTGATCTATCCCAATCCAGCGGCTTCGGCCGGTATGAACAATTCGCCAGCACCTACATGGATGAAACCACGCGGCTGGATGATGCGGCCGCCGAACGGGCGACGGCTGCCGAAGATGCGACGATGGGCGGCGGTGTGGGTGGCGCACCGGGTGCCACCGGGCCGGGTGGTGCGTTCACCGCTGGCGATATCATGGGCATGGCCGGCGTGGAACAGTTGCCGCAAGAAATCCAAGATCAATACTTGGCCGATCTGATGGAAGATCCGCGCAGCGATCCCGAATTGGCCGCTTACCTTGGTTTGACCGAAGAATCCATGCAAGTGGGCGCGGGATATCAAGACACACCCGCCTACGCGGCCGCGCGCGAAGCTGGTGTTGAAGCGGTGGATGCGGGTGCCGCTGCCGGTGGTGGTTTGTATTCTGGCCGCCGCGGCCGGGCGTTGCGTGACGTTGGGCAGGAAGTCGAACAGCAATACTATCAAGATGCGATGAACCGGCGGCAACAGATGATGGGCGCGCGCCGTGGTGAACGGGCGGCTGCCATCGGGCGGCGTGGTGTCGAATACGGTGCCGAACGCGGCCGGGAGCAATCCTACTACAACAACTATATGCAAATGCTTTCGGCCATGGCGTCACCGCAAGTAACACAGAACATCGCGGCGATGGGCACCAGCTTGGGCAAGGAAACCAGCGCGAACCTGATGGGCACGGCTCGCAGCATTGGCGATCTTGAGATTGGCGCGGCCGGTGCGGAAGGTGCGGCGATTGCTGATATCGCTGGCGGGGCGATGGATATGGCATCCACGTGGATCGAAAACCGTGATCGTGGGGATTAGGCATGGCAAATTCTTTCGGTAGGCGTGGCATAGCGTATACGCCGTTTTTCAAAGAAGGCGCGCAAGCGATGGGCGAAGCCGTCACCGCACGCAACGAACGGTGGGATGAAGAAGAAATCAACGAACTGGCCCAAAAGGCGTGGATGGGCGATCCGGTGGCCGTGCAAGAATTGGCCGGGCGCGATCCCGAATTGGCCGCGACGGTGGAAGAAGGTGCGGCCGAACGGGTGGATCGTCAAACGCAACGTGACGTGGAAAAAGATGCGCGCTTTGTTGAAGATGTGGACACCGCCATGGCACAGATCGGCGCGTTCGACACCTACGAAGAAGCGCAAGCCTTCGGCACCCGCATCCAAGCGATGCTGCGCGAGAAATACCCGGAACGTTCAGCCGCACGCGGCACACCGGAAGAATTCACCGAAGAATTCTACAACGAAATTCGCACGATCACGGGCGGTGGCCACGGCAAACCCATCGGCGTGCACTTCCCCGGCATCGACAAAGATGGCAACCCGGTGATGTATGAACGGCTCGAGTTGCCGAACGGGCGCACCATCGCGCGCAAAATCAAGGATCAGGAAACCGGCGAATACGTCACACCGGCACGTTGGGATGCGATGACGGCCGAACGGCTGGCATACGCGAAAGGCTTGGGCACCGCCGAAGCACGCATTGATCTGATGGATGAAGAAGCGATTGCGGAACTGTCGGCCGAAGCGTTGAAAACCATCACGCCGCTGCGCAACAACACCATGAAATCCATTGGCGTGATCAAGGCGTTGCGGAATCATCCGGGCTTGGATTCGGTGGTGGGCATGGGCTGGCTGAACCCGGCCAAGTGGATGCCGGGCACCGATGCGCACGATTTCCAAAAGCTGGCCGAACAAGCGGAAGGCGTGGTGTTTTCTTCGGCGTATCAAACACTTAAAGGCGGCGGCCCGATCACCGATATCGAAGGCCGCAAAGCCAGCCAAGCGATTGCCCGGATGGAACAATCGCAATCGAAAGAAGAATATCTGCGCGCGCTGGATGACTTTGAAGAATCCATGCGCACCGCCTACAAGCTGAAGTTGGATGAATCGCGCGGCATCGTGACGGCCACCGAACTGCCGGAAGATATCCCGGCATCCCGTGCCGGTGGTGGCGAACCGGGTGAAACCGAAGCCACGGCCATCGATGCCACTAGCGTGAAAGAACGGCCACCGGCTGGCACGTGGGTGCGATTCCCTGATGGAACTGTGAGGCAAATGTAATGGCCGAATGGTGGGAAGAAGAAGAAGAAGTGGAAGCGCCGCCCGGTGCGGCGCCGCCCGTTGATGTGTTGACCGAAAAGCCGGAAGGGCCGCTGGCTGAACAAGCCTTGGCCGAAGTGGTGGAAACACCCGCCGAAGATCCGTGGTGGATGAAACAGCCGCCGCCGCCCGAAACCGGGCCGCGCGATTTGGTGGATGTGCTAACGGATGTGTGGAATCAGAAAGATGTGATCAACACCAACCCGGATGAAGCCAACAGCCCGGATCAAACCGAAGAATACAAAGCCGCCATGGATGGGCTGAAGCAAGTGGCACCGGGGATCTGGATTCCAGAAAACCGGGCGCTTGGCCAATACATCCACGGCGGCGCTGAAGTGCTGGCCAGCATCGGTTCCGCCATCGTGGCCGAACCCATTTCCGGGCTGTTGGGTGGCGTGGCGGCGATGCTGCCGGGCGAAGCTGGCCAAGGTGCTGATGTGGTCGAAACTACGCAAGCCGCTTTAACGTTGGAACCCCAATCCGATGTGGGCATGGAAATGATGGCCGACTTGGGCAGCTTTTTGCAGCCCGTGGGCGAATTCTTTGGCGCTGTGGAGGAAGGCGCGGGTGGGGCGGTACTGGAAGCCACCGGATCGCCGGGGCTGGCCACAGCGGCGCACACGCTGCCCACGGCGATGTTGGAAGCGCTTGGGCTTGGCGCTTTTCGCCGTGGTTCGAAGCTGGCCCGTGAAGCGGCCGAAGCCCAAGAACGGCTGAAGATCAATCCCAACATGACACCGGAAGATATCGCGCGCGAAGCCACGTTGCCCGAAGCGCGCACCTATGAACAGATCGCCACGGATCTGCGCAACAAAAATTTGGCCGATGTGGCTGAAGATGTGCGGCCCGATGCCACGATTTTCCGTGATGGCCAAGAATTGGGCGTTAGCCTGAATCCGGCCGACTACTCCACCAGCGAAGCGTTCATCCGGGTGCAGCAAGCTTTGAAGTCACAGCCCGGATCGCAAATGGCCGCCGTTGAAGCGGAAAACATCGCGATCTTGGGCCAGCGTGCCAATGAACTGATCACCGAATTCGGCGGCGAACTGGATAGAACAATCACGGATGTGCGCGTTCAAGGAAAGATGGAAGGCACCATCAAAGAACTGACCGACAAATCCGACGATCTGTATAAGCGCGTTGCCGATGAAATCCCAACCCGCGCCAAGTCACCGATGCGCGCGATGAACGCTTACATGACTGCACGGATGGAACAGTTGGGCGGTGACGTTTCGTTGCTGACTCGAGCCGAACGAAAGATGCACCGCATGTTGAACGCGGATCGGCCGCCACCCTATGGCGCGCTGGATACGTTGCGCCGTGATATCGGGGATGCGTACAAACGAGTGGGGCCGTTCAAAGATGATGCCGCTGGCACGTTGGATCAAGTCTATCGGGCGCTGATCACGGATCAATCTGGCATGGCCAAAGCCTTCAACGTGGGCGAAGAATTCGCAGCCGCGCGGAAGCTGGTGCAAACCCGCAAGCAAGTGGAAAAGGGTGCCGTGGATCTATTCGGCCGGGAGTTTGCCGGATCGATGGTTGGCAAACTAACCGGCGCTGCCACGGCGATGACCAAAGGCGACTTGTCACAATTCAAAAAGATGATGAACGCGCTTCCGGCAGAAATGCGCACATCGGCCGCCATGACAATGCTGAATGATCTGTTCACGCAAGGTGCCCGGCATAAAGGCGATCTTGGCCAAGGCTTTGCCAAAGCCTATGAAGGGCTGAACCGCAACGCTGGGGCCAAGCGCGAACTGTTCAAGTATCTGCCGCCCGAAGCACAGCGCCGGTTCGATGCCATCGGCAACGTATCGCAAGGAATCTTCCGCGCTCGATCGCTGGAAAACACATCGAAAACCGCACGCGATATTCTGCAAGTGCTGGAATCCGGCGGCATGGTGCAAACGGTGTATGGCTATGCGCGCCCGGCCGCGCAATTGGCCACGCTGGGTGTTGCGCAGATCGGTGATCTGGCAGCCCAAGCCGCAAGTAAGGGCGCGACTCGCGCCAAGCGTGCCGATGCGTTGCTAAGTTCGAATGAGTTTAGCCGGGCCGTGAACAAAGCGATGGAAGGCAGCGTGAAAGAAGCGGAAATCATGCTGAAGCGATCCAAGGTGTGGCAAGCGTTCCGGGGAACGTTGGGCGAAGGCACGAAAGCCCAGCTTGCCGCGATGGGGCCGATTGCATGGCTGACGCACCAAGAACCCGAAGAAGGGGCTGCGCAGCCACCGCAACCCACCGATGTGATGACCGAAGCACCACCAGCCGAAGGCGCTGGATTGCCACCCGTTGGGCCACCACCGGAAGTGTTCCCCGGTGTCCAATGAAATCATCAATTCGTGGCAGCGGTTTTTAGATAACGCTGGGCAACCGAACTCAAACGGCCAGATCGAATTCTTCACCGATGCGGGGCGCGGTACTCCCAAGGATATCTTCCAAGATGCCGCGTTGACCATCGCGCAATCGAACCCTTACTTGCTGGATGATTCCGGCCGCATCCGTGGTGATGTTCACTATGAAGGCACCGCCACGTTGGTGCACACCGACAACACCACCTTCGAATTCCGCCAAGATGATGAAATCACCGTTTCATCCGATGGGCTTACCGGCGGCATCACCATCGATGAATCAAGCGTGGCTTCGATGGTGGCCAACCAAGGTTTGGCATTGGGCAGCGTGGTGCGCACGCGCGGTTACTATTCACCGAATTTGTTTGGCGGAGCTCGATATTTAGTTGTGGCTGGCGGCACCGGCACCGCTGACAATTACCGTTTCCACAATCTTGGCAACGGGCTGCAAGCCCAGCTTTTGGATCTGGAAGATAACAACAATTTTCTGGTGGCTGGCGCTCGAGGCGACGGCGGCACCAACGATCAATCCGCGATGCAAGCGGTGATCAATCAGGGCGGTGACATTTTCGTTGAAGGCAACTTCATCTTCGTGGCCGACAACCTTACGATTCCGGTGAACTGTCGATTCATTGGATTTGGTGAAATGAAACAGCGCAACGGCGCAACGGGTGACTTTCTGCAAATCGTCGCGGTGGCCGTTTCTTCGGTGAAGTTCCGCGATGTGATCTTGGATGGCAACCAACCGAACACCAATCCAGACAATTCAACCTTCGGCTGGGTGCTTCCCTAATGGCTAACACTTTTCGAGCCACGTTGCTTGCGCTGAATCCAACCAACTACTGGCCGCTGAACGATGCGTTGCTATCCGCCACGCTGCAAGATTTGGGCAGCGCTGGCGATGATATGGCACCGCAAGGGCCGGGCGGCACGCTTTCTGAATACTGGTATCGCGCGCCGGGCTTGGTGGTGCGTGGCACGAACGGGAGCGGTGATCGATCCTATGGGATCAGTTCAAACACGTTCAACCCGAACCCCTACGCGGCCAACCAAATTGGCCATGATGTAATCGGCCACACCACCGGGGCGTGGGGCTGCACCTTCGTGATCCGTGATCAAAACACTGGCGATGATTGCACGCTGGTTTCCGAAACGATGACCAACAACAGCGGCTTCGGAATGCGGCTTCGGGTGGATACAAATTATTCGCTGATCTTCGAACTGCTAGGCACCAGCGGCAAGTTTCTGCGCAAGCAAGTGTTGAACGGCACGATCTTGCCGGGCGTGCCTTATTCGTGTGCGTTCATCCAGCGCGCCGATGGCAACGGCATTCAGATGTTTTTGAACGGATCACTTACCGGGATTGCCGATTCATTTGGTGGTGGCATGACGGTGGATAGCTGGTGGGCCGATGTGTTCTCCACTTTCCTGATGACGCAAACCACCATCGCGGGTGTGAACGTTGGCAACCCGAACAGCGCGTTGGAAGCATCCGAAAATTTCACGGTGGGTGAAGTTTGGGCATTCGAAAATGCGGTGATCACCGATCAGGAAGCGGCCGATCTGCACACATCGATGAACGTGGGCAGCGCGGCATCCGATTTCTTTGAATGGTGCTTCGATCTGAACAACGGTTCCGCCATGGATATGCCTTTCTTCGGGCCGGGCTGGATCGGTGCCAACGGTGCCTTGAGCTTGGGCAATGGGCCGCCAAGTTTCGAATGCAGCAACGAACGTGAATCAGGCTTCCTTGCCGGGCAACAGAACCAACCCGATAACGTGGTGGGGCGGCAGATCGTCACCGAATACAACAGCATGAAAATGCTGTATGCCGATCCGCAGAATTCCACGTTTTTCGATATCAGCAATCAGAGTAGTTACGAAGGCACCGAAAGCGTTGGCACCATCCATTGCATCGTGACAGTCACCAGCGTGCCGAACGGCATTCGCAAGATCATTTCAACGTGGGGCAGTAGCCAATCCAACAGTTTCGAATTGGGGCTGATCGGATCGGTGCTTGGCTATCAGTTTTTCTTCCGCGCGTTCCAAGCCAGCGTTGAAACTTACCGCGTGCTATCCGGCATCATTCACTTGGGCGCTGATCCGCAATTTTGGGTGCTGACGGTTACGCAAGCTGGCAGCGATATCAAGCTGTATGTGAACGGCAGCGATGAAACCGGGATCGCGCCGATCACCACCAACCCGGCGGTGTGGATTTTCACTTACGGGCGGCAAACGATCCGGTGGGGTGGCGAACAAGGTTCATCATCGATTGATGAATGGGCACCGGGCGAACTTCACAAGCAAGTGCATCTTCGATACGCGCAAAACGCCGCGCAAGTTGCGGATTTCTACAACGCGGTGCTTGGCATCTTCCCGCCGGAACAGCCAGTGCCCAGCTTCGTGACGTTATTGGAAACCACCGGCAACGGTGGCACCGGGCCAGATTGGTGGTGGCGATGCAACGCGCAAGGTGCGCCGCTGTTGGATGTGGGCAGCGCGCAAGATATGGCCGGGCCGAACGCGGATACCATCGCCGTGGCTGGCAATCCGCTGTTCGATGTAACCGGGCCATTCTCACCCGTTGATACCGATAACCGATCTGTGTTCTTTGATGGGCTGTTGGATTCGTTCGAAGTCGGTGTGGCTGGCGTGAAGGGCCAACTGCTGAATCCATCCACGGGCACGGTGGGATTCTACTTCAGCCGCAACGCGCTCGAGGATGAAAATATTGTGTTCAGCATTGGCAACGATGCTTACACGCAATTTCTGCAATTCGGCATGAACGATGATCGCATTGAAATCAAGGTGCAGACTTCGGCCGGGAATAGCGCCACCTACACATCGGGCAAAACGCTTGATGGCAATTTCTTCCTTTGCTTCATCACGTGCGATGGCACGAACTATCAGATCTACATCAACGGGGCCGAAGATCCCACATCCAGCGTGGTGGTGGAAGGCACGGGTGCGGAAGGTGATTGGTTCGATCTGATCACCGCCGATCAAACGGCGATTGGCGCGAAGGCGGATGTTGCCTTCACCACAGAAACCACCGGCCGCATTTCGGAACTGTTCCTGTATGACGGCGAAGTGTTATCCGCCGCGACCATCGCAACGCTGGCCGAAGCGGCCATTGCTGATGGCTTGCTGGGTGCGCCTTCATCCACGGCGGTGGTCACTTTCGAGAATGTTACGTTCAAAAACGGCGCGCTGGCTGACATAAAAGTGCAGCGCGGGGCCGTAAGTACACAGCAACAGTTTGTGCGCGCCAACAAATGCCGGTTCATCGGCGGGATGCAAGGCGATGCGGTGGAAGCCGCGCAAACGGCTTTGTTAGTTGGCCCGGTGATCGGCCAGTTCCGTGGGTGCACCGTGGATCTGCAAGCGCCGGTTGGCGCATTCGGCCGCGGTGGCATCGTTGGCACGGCCGTGAACCCCGCGCTGGTTTCAAGCAACGATGGCAGCATTCTAGTTTCGGATTGCGATTTCGATTCCATCGGCTTCATCGATGGCACCGACTTCCGCGCGGCGGTGATGTGCTTGGCCGCTTTCGGTATGACGGTGGAAGGTTCGCGCTTTCGCGATTGCTTGGGCACCGGCATCGGATGGCTGGCTGATGCGCAGCGCGTGAAGGTGATCAACAATCAGATCGAAGGTGTGACGGCTGCGCTTGGCGGGATCTACGTGGCGCAAGGTTTGAACGCGCGGCTGGGTTCCGGCTGGCTGATCCGTGGCAATAAGGTGATCGACACCGCTGGCAACGCCATCAACATCAACGGCGTTTCTTCGGCGGGTGGTCTGAACTTCGCGCGCAACATCGCGATCTTGGAAAACGAAACCGACAACAACACCACGGGCGTGGGCATCCGGGCGAATCAGGTTGGCGATCTGATGATTGATGGCAACAAATCCAACCGATGCACGGAAGGCATCCGGCTGGGCGCGATCACCAGCGCGGTGAAAGTGCGCCGGAATGAAGTCACGGAAAACAGTCTAACCGGCATCATCTGTTCCGAAGGCACGTTGCAACTGGCCGATCTGACGGTGGATCGCAACTTGATCGACGGTGGCGCCGCCTTGGGTGATGGCGTCACGCTGGTGAATCTGCGCAACTTCGCGCTGTTGAACAACAAACTGCAAACGCTGGATCTTGGCATCCAGATCGGAACGATAGGCGTGGAAGGTTTGATTGACGGCAACCAAGTGCTGCCATCTGTATCCACACCGTTCGCGCTGTTAGCGCCACCGATCACCGGCCTTTCCATCGGCAACCAACAGATCGAAGATCTTGGCAATGCCAACGTGCTGGATGTAACCGGGCTGGCCACGATCACGGTGCAAGCGCACCACCACGGCTTCACGAACAGCGGCGGCGCACAGAACATCGACACCATCAACGGGCCAGCGATTGACGGTTGGTTGCTGGTGCTACGGCGCGCGCCATTTTCAAACGATGTGACTTTCCGCGATGGGATCGATAATCTGGATATCGGATCGGATTTCCTGATGGATGCGGATAATGATCAACTGTGGCTTGAACGGGATGGTGCCAACTGGCTGCAAGTCTCGAGGTTCCAAGCGTAGGGGAAAGCAATGGCCAATGAAGTAGTCAACCCGTTTCAACTGTACCGCGATGAAAAAGGCGTGCCGTTGGCCGGTGGAAATCTGCGCATCTTGCAGCCGGGCACCAGCGCATTGGGCACCGCGTTTTCTGATTCGGCGCTGACAGTTCCGCAAGTGGTGGATGGTTATGTGCTGGATGCCTATGGCCGGGTAACTGGTGATCTGAAGTGGCCGGGGATTCGCGATGTGGAAGTGTACGCGGCCGGATCACCGGCACGGTTCATTCGCACGGATTCCGATAACGTCACGCTGATTGATTCATCCGACTTCGCCATCAACGTGGCAACCGTCGCGGCCATGATCGCGAACCTAACGTTGGTGCTGGGTGATGTGGTCGAAACTCAAAACTATTTGGCGGCCACGCAAAAGGGCGGAGCTCGATATTTGATCGTGGCCGGTGGAACTGGCACGGAAGATTCCTACATCTTTCACGATCTGGATAACGGGCTGCAAGCGCGGTTGATCGATCAGGAAGCCAACAACAATTTCTATGTGGCCGGTGCGGTGGGTGACGGCACGGCGGATGATACGTTGCCGGTTCAAAGGCTGTTGACCATCGGCGGCGATATCGAATGCGCCAATGGGATTTTCGCGTGTGCAGCGCTTACGCTTTCGGTTGCCGCGCGGCTATATGGCAACGGCACGTTGCTGCGCTTCCCATTTTCGAACACCGATCTGATCAACCTAACGGGCAACGATCTGTTCATCACGTTTGATGGGCTGATCTTGGATGGCAACTTGGCCAACCAATCCACCGAACAAGCGATTGCCATTGTGAACAGCGCGGTGCTGGCCACCAGCGGAATCACGTTCAGCTTCGTGCACTTCAACAACGTGCAGTTCCAGAACGGCAGCCAATACGATGTGCTTGGCGATGGCGCGGATGATGGCTTCCCGGTGCTGTACAGCTTCGCGCAATGCAACTTCATCGGTGGTGAAGAAGGTAGCGCCAGCTTCGCGGTTGGCAGCGTGGTGATGCAGGATGGCGTCAATTGCTCGATCGAAGATTGCTACTGGAATCTGACGGTTACGGCCACCACCGGCCGCCCGGCCGTGCGCACACAATCGAACGATGGGCTGGAACTGACCAACCCCGGCACGCTTTCGGTTTCGGCATCCACGCTGATCGGGATGGGATTGGAAGCGGCCACGCTGGCCGACTCGCGCGGTGCCATCGATGCGCGGCAAGTGGATAACCTGATCGTGCAAGCCAACCGGATCTTGAATCCACAGTGCGGTGGCATCGTGTTCGATGCTGGCGTGGATACCGTGACGATCTGCGAAAACTTGGTGAACACGCTAACCACCAGCGCGGTGGCTTTCGGTGCAATCGCGGCGGTGGTGTCGATCAACGCGGCACCGGGTGACAACTGGCAGATCGACAACAACACGATTCCGAACAGCGGTGCCGAAGCGATCAATTTGGACGGCTCGAGCGCCGGGAACGATGCCAGCCGCATCCAAGTGAACGGCAACATCATCGATGGCCCAACGCTGCAAGCCATCCTATTCCACAATCTGGAAAACGTTGCGATCCAGAATAACTACATCAACATGGAATCGCTGGCCACGATCAACGCGGTGGAAGTGAACACCGATGGCGTGCAAGGTGAAATCAGCGTTGAAGGGAACGAAATTTCCAACGTGGATGGCACGGCGATCCTTGCCAACTTGGCTTCGGTGGCGCGCATCGTGATCGACGGCAACACGATCCAGAACGTGAACACCGCGTGCATCGATGTGCAGAACTTCACCGGGGCGATCATCACGAACAATTCGCTGATCGATGTGCTGATCCGGCTGATCCAAGTGGGCACGCTTACCGATTGCTACATTGACGGCAACAGCTACATCGGCGCGGCACCCACGGGCTTCCCCACGAACCTTGGCGCGATCACGAATCTGTTGGTGGGTGAAAACCTGATCCAGCAAGTGGCCACCACCATCCGCAACATCGCGGTGGCTGGTGCCAATCAAACGGTGGGGCCGGTGGTCGCACACCAGCAAGAATTCATTGTCACGGGCGCATCATCGATTGATACGCTGCAAGATCCCGGCGTGGATGGATGGATCGTGGTGCTTCAGTCTGATGGGGCTGCCGCGCTCACCTTCAACGATGGGCTGGGCAACATGAACCTTGGCGCGAACCGGGTGCTGGGTGATGCCACCGATACGCTAACGCTGATGTGGAATGAAACCAACACGGAATGGAATCAACTGGCGTTCGCTGACAACTAAACAAGCAACGGGTGGATGAAGGCGAAGTAACCGCCAGCCGCCACCACGGCGATGATGGCCCACCCGGCCGCTATCGCGATCAAGCGCCAGAACAGCAGCACGATCACCGCGATGATGATGCCACCGGCCACGGCCATCACGATAGCCACACTGTGATGGCATCACCGAACAGCACGATGCCGAACAGCAAGCTTATCAGTATGCCTTCAACCCACGGCGGCATCGGGCCGGGTATTTCAACGTTTCGGTTTTTCATCTTTCAACACTCCTACATAGAAAAGAATGTAATCACCTTGCCGCCCGTTGGGCACGATCAGCCAATCCCGTGGATCGGGTTTCGCTTGGCGCTGAAACTTGGCGGCGTAGTAGTTCATATCTTCAGCGCTAACAGCCCATCGATGGCCGCGCACAGTGTGCGCCAATCATCGGTGCATCCCAAGTTGGCGGTGAATTCATCATCGTTCATCTGGTGCAGTTCGAAGCGCGATGCGCCTTCAACTTCGCGTTCCGCCGGGGAACTATCATCGATCCACACCCGCCATTCGCGATCTTCGTGGATGAAGCTGGGGCACATATCGTTGTGCCAACTGCTATCTTTGAAGCCGCGATCTTCCAACCAAAGTTGGATCGATTCATCCCAGCCTTTCGGATCTAAGTTTTGCCATGTATCCATTTCACAATTTCCTTTGCTTTGCATCGGGTGCGAATTCGGGTAGTTCACCATCATCCACCACCGTTCGCTGTGACCAGCCGCACGGAATTCGCCAGCCGTCATTCATAAAAACCCACAGATGGTATTGGTTCGATGTATCCACCAACCGCGATTCGGCCGGGTAGATTTCCATGCCTTCGGCTTCATCGCCACAGATCGCATTCTTGATCATCTGTGCCACGCGCCAATCATGGAACGCTTCGCGATCATTGCGCTTGAACGATAAGTGCCACAGTTCGCATTCCGGGCCGAAGCCATGTTCCGGCGTTTTGTCCACGGCCACTTGGTAGGTGTCGGATCGGAAGTATTCGCAGCGCTTGAGGTATGCCCAAGCCGATTGTGCATCTTCCTTTGTGCCGCCCACGGCTTTGATGCTGGCCAGATAATCGCGCCATTTGCCGTGGTCGCTGGTGGCGCGGCCGAACGTTTCAATCTTCATTTTCTTCACACTCCGATATGACGGCGGCCAGCCATTCCATGGCATCGTGGCCGCGCTGGATTCGATCTTCGATCACTTCGATCAGGCCGCGCGGCTTTCCAGTTTGCAGCGCACGTTTCAAGCTTCGTTGATCGGCGCGCAGTTTCGTGCGCACCGCCATCAAGGCGTGGCCGGGCAACATCTGGTTCATGGTGTGCCGCCGGTTGCGTGATCGTTGTTGGCTTCGCCAAGGCGCATTTGATATTCCCATTCCGCGCGCTTCGCTTCTTCGCTTTGGTAGTAGTAACCCATCAGCTTCGGTGCGCCGCACTTGGTGCGGTTCGACTTGCGCGAATCCCACGAATCCATCACCACGCCATCGATCACGGCCACATCATGGCGGTGAAGCACGGCGATGATGGTGCCTTGCATCGGGATCGCTTCGGCGGTGAAGTAGGCGTTGGGTGTTAGCCGAAGCTTCCATCCGCGATCCGTTAGGTATCGGAATGAAACTGGCGTGGCCACACCGCCGCGCGCTGTTCGTTTTAGGCCGCCACTCATTTCGGCATACAGTTCGCCAAGCGCGTTGTAGGTTTGCCGATACGGTGCGCCGGTTGCGATGCACACCGCACGGGTGACGCAATCGCCAGTGTGGCCCTTGAATCCGGCATCCCGGCGGCCGCCATCGTTCAATGTGAATTTCAGGTTCATAGTTCACCCTTTCGTTGCAGCCATTGGCTAACCGTTAGATCGCAGTTTTCCAGTTCATCGTTCAGCGCGGTGATTTCGTTGGGCGACCATTCGCGCTTTGGTCCCATGGCCAAGTGCATGATGGCATCGCACAGATCGCCTTCCATCAAGATGGCACGGCGCACCAATTTGCGGCCGTGCGGTTTGTCATGGATGTTGAATTGGGGCTGGCCGATCACTTGTCTAAACTCCCGTGAAGCATCAAGTGTTCGCGCTGGATTTCGCGCAGCCATTCATCATCATCATCGAACTGTGATTGGCGTGGCTGGCAATGCTCATTCTTGCGTTCACGGTGAACGTTGGGGCCATCCAGTTCGATCCACGGGCTGGTGGTATCGATGTGGCCACAATAGATTTGATCGCCTAGAAAGGCCGCTGTGGCTTCCTCAAGCGTGTTGAAGTCGCTGCCATACCAACAATCATCGTTGGTGCCGGGCTTCGATCCCCAAACATTGACTGAAAATTTTTCCATCGTTGTCACCTTGTGAATTAGTGAGTCTCTATAGTGCCCGAACTCGAGCGCCGTTTCTGTGAACCACGTCACAAAGCTAGTATAACACCTATTGCATCATTATATAACCCATGTATAATACTTCCATATTCACAAGGTAGCACGGAAATCAACATGGCTTACAAACTTACTCGCGAAATGTTCATCCCCAAGAATTCCACCGAAGAAAAAGTGGAAGATGCCAACGCGGTGATCTACCGATACACCGCCACCAACGGCAAGCCGGGCGCTGCAATGTTTGGCGGCCGACGCACCAAGCCCGACAATCATTACTACTACGGCACGGAAGAAGCGCGCGAAGCTTCGATTGAACGCTACTTGGATGGCCAACGCGCCAACCACGAATACAAGCAAGCGAAGCGTGCCACCAAGAAAAACCCGAACACGTTGGAACTGGATGCGATCCTTTACACGTCATGGGGTTACGATCAAACCAACGTCGATTTCTACCAAGTGGTAGACAAGCCCAGCGCGCACTTCGTAGTGATCCGCAAGATCGCAAGCGAAACGGTGCCGGGTGACGGCAACAGCGTAGTGGCCCGGCCTAACGTGTTCATCGATGATGAAGGCCGCCGGGTGAAGGCGAACGCTGACAACACCGTGCGAATTTCCGATGGCCGTGGATCGGCTTGGGAATGGGACGGCCAACCGAAATATGAAACACCGGCTGGATTCGGCCACTAGAACCTTGTGAAGCGTGGGCCACGGATTGCCCGGCACGATTCGCACCTTTCAATTCACAAGGAAACAAACCGATGAACCTGATACTTGGCAAACCCGAACGCCGCACCGATTGGTCAGATAACCACGTGCAAGATATCACCGGATATGATGTGGAAGCTGGCGATTTCAAAGATGTGGCGGCGGTGCTGATCTACTTGGGCCACTACTTCATTTTGGAACACAAAGATGGAAAGTTTTGGACAATCGCGGAACGTTCCGAAGCCTACGGCACGCTGGAAGAATGCGAAAAGCTGTTGGGTGAATTCGTGCGCGGTGAATGCGGTGGTGCGGTGATGTACCAGAACCGGCACGCGGCACCCATGCAGTTGATCACCGAAGGCACCGACGATGAACCGATCTTTCTGTGCACGTGGAACGATGGCCAGATCATCGAAGTGCACACGTTCGAATCGCTGCACGCCGCCTACCATGAAACCAATCTGTTTGATGAAGCCGAATGGTTCAACGTGCATGGCACCGGCTGGCGATCCGAAACCTTGCCCGTGAAATCGTTGCTGACTTCCGTGGAAGTCGGTGATGCGTTCAAGTGCGAAAACTGCCAGATCCAGCGAATCAAATAGGAGTATGCGAAGTGATGGCTAAGAAACCCAAGCGCGCCGACGCGCGCCCAACGAACTGGTGCAGCGTGTGCGATGAAACCGAATGCACCAACTACAAGGATGTGTGCAACGCTTGCTATGCCGCCTTGTTCTACTGGAAGCAAAAATCCGTGAAGGCGATTGTGAAACGGCAAAGCGATCTTCAACGCTTCGCGCGGCGCATGGATCTGATCGGCCACCGGAAGGGAACGAACCAATGAAAACCGAAAAGCAAATCAACGATGATTATTGGTTGGCCAGCGAAACCACCGGCAAAGCCGTGGATGATCTGTTCGTGCTGGATTCGGAAGGGGATATTGTTTTCAAGATCCCGCCAGCGCTTGGCCCGGAATACATCAGCTTTGAAAATGATGAACAGTGGTTTGCGGTGCTGATCGATATGGCCGGGATCGCGGAACGTGCCAAGGAAGCTGGCGCGCGCAATGGCGAACGCTACGGCCGCCAACGTGTGGCCGCGCAACTGCACGAACTGTTGGGCGTGGATAGGATCACGCAAAGCATCGATCTGGTGGCCAACGAAGTCACCACACTGGCCAACGCGGTTAGCAATCTGCAAAGCCGCTAAGGTTTGCCGGGTATCGGTTGCAAGCAGCATGATGGAACGCTGCGCCAGTTCGAAAGAGAACACGGCGTGCAAGCACCGCGAAGCAACGCTGACCGATCCCCGGCCTTTTTAGTGCGGCACCACCGATAGTGGCCGCCGGGTTTGATCCATCATTTCCACCTTGATTCGCGCGTAGCTTGCTGCACGCATCCCACCCATGATGATCGGCCGGAAGGCTTCCCATTCATCCGGTTCAAACGCGACTTCACCAAGCTTGGTGTGATCGGCTTGCGTTCCCCGGTTCACAGAAAATTCCACCATCCGGCCTTCCATCATCCAACGGGCTTGCAGAAAAAAATCAGTCATGCCGTGGGGATCTTGGCCGCCAGAACTTCGGTTGCCGTTTCGCTGGCGACGGCCGCCACCACTTCGGCAAAGGCATCTTCAACATACTTTTGCGGTTCCACCAGTTCATACCACAGCGTTAGTTTGCCTTCCGCCAGCCGGTAGCGAAAGCGCGCCGTGACTTCATAGTTGGTGCCATCTTGGAACACCGGAATGCTCAGCTTGATTTCCGATGGAATTTCCACGGTGCCAGCTTCGTTATCTTCGGTGAAGCTGAACTGGAATTCACCGCTGTGCAGCCGCGTGGCGCTTCCGTAGGTAACGCGGCGGTGGATCTGAAGTGCGGTGCAAAGTTGCAGCAAATCGGTGCCAGCGGGTTCCTGAACGTCACCAGTGCGATCTTCCAGCCATTCCGCGAACTCGAGTTGCGAAACCTTGCGGCGATCCATCTGCATCCACGCATCCCATTGGCGGCTGTATGGGCATTTGTAAAGCGCGCGATGGCTTCCCCACATCGGTTCGCATTCCTTTGGCGCATCGGCTTCGGGTGCTTCACCGACGCCAAGCCGCAAGCCAACGCCAACCATGTGATCATCCAAGATGCCGACGATGGCCACGGTTTCCAGATCCGCGAAGATGCGGCTGTGGCCGTGCACGTTTTTGAATTCTTGGAAGTAGCTGATGAAGGCTTCGCGAGTGGTTAGGATCACCGTGCGCTTCACGCGGATCGGCTGTGGCAAATGCGTTTCCACGGATTCGATGGTGGTGCCTTCCGGCAGATACACAATCGGTGCGCCGCCTTCGGCAAGTGTTACCGGCGATCGAGCGCGCGCGGCAAGTTTTTCGAATTGGTCTAAGTCAAGATCGCTCATAGCTGTTTGGCTTCCTCTTTCGGTTCCGTTGCAACTGTTTTCAAATCGAGCTCCGATTGATCTGGATCGTTGCGCAGCAAGTCACCGTCATACGTTGGCCACATTCGCGAACTCATACGCTGGGGCTGTGGCTTCGATACCTTCACATCCGGGCTGATGTTGATCATTGTCACTTCGCCGTTCACCACTTCCGGCTTCAGCGTTAGCGTTAGGCTGATCGTGCCTTTCTTCCCGTGATCGTTGATCGCCTTCACCAACTTCGCCAGTTCCGAAGTCAGTTCCGCATCCAACGTTCCCTTCGCCATGTGGCTGATCTGTTGGCTGAACGGCGTGGTGGGGTTCTTTTCGTTTTCCTTCATTCAATAAATACTCCGCGCGTTTTTCATGTTCACGGGTGGCACCGCAATCCGCGCATTCTTGGCAGTATGCGAAGGCTTTGGAATCCACCCACCTTGGGTGTTGGCAGGGCGAATATGTTTCACGTGGAACTTCGGGCACATCGGCCAGCATCCGTTTGCACAGATCGATGGCCGCGCGCGCGCGATCCGCACCGGCCAGCTTGGCGACGGCGGCACGGGCTTCACGCCATTCGTTTGGCGTGCCACGGTGATAATCGTTGTCATTCCTTTCCATCTTCCGGTTCCCAATCCACCAGATCATCGGCTTCATCGATGCCGTTGATCAGTTCCGGCGCATCCGGTGCAAGTGGCGGGTATAACTCATCTAGCAACTGTTGTGCACGCTTTTGCTGGCACTTATCCACCGCCTTTTCCACAGCGATTTTACCAGCCGGATCAGACACTTAAAGCACTTTTCCCCGTTATTCACAGCCCCAACAACAACAACAATCTTATATAATATATATACTTGTTCTTATTGAACCCTGTGGATATGTGGATAAGTCAGTCGGAACGGTTCATTGGGATCACAGCGCCTTCGGCTTTTTCGACGGCTTCACCTTTGTTCATCCGTTCAATGTTCAGCATCATCAGATCGAAGGCGGCTTCATTGGCACCGACTTCGGCCAAGATCGTGGATGCCAGTTCGCGCGCAATTTCCCGATCACGTTTTGACTTCACCGAAAGCTTGGCATCCACGTGCAGATAGCGGCCATCGACATAGGCGGCCGCGTTGCGGCGGTGCATCAAGATACGGGCGTGGTTTCGATTTCTTCCGAACATAGCTTCAACCTTTTGAATTCCCTATCGATCAGCGTTTCAAGAATGCGCGTCATGCTCATGTGTGAATTGCCTTTCGAAAAGTGGTGATTGCGGATCGCTTCCAGCTTCAGTTTGTTGTTCAGATGGGCGCTGATCGGCGTTCGCGGGGTTTTAGAGTCTGCCATTTATGTCCCTTGCATGGGTTATATAATGGCTGTATAGTCTATATTCCTTATTCACAAGGTTCAAGTGATGGCAGAACCCAATTCCGTTGAACTCGAGATTGCCCAAGCGTGGCGCGCGTTCTGCGATGAAATCCCCACCACCGAACGGCTGAAAGAAGTGGCCGATGGTGCCTATTACCGGATCGCCAAAAAGGCGTTTGCATCTGGCTACACCGCCGGGTGCGCCGAAACCATGCGACAAATCGAAGCGGGTGAATTATGAGTGAAGTTGAAGATGATCTGGCACCGTTGGACGGCCAGCCGGAAGGTGAAGGCGAACTGATGGTGGCCGAAGCGCTGGATGAAACCAGCCACGCGCTGTTGCCAGCCAACCCGATGGAAATGGTGGCCCGTGCTTTGGAAAAAGGCATCGATGGCCCGATGCTGCAACAGTTCATGGATTTGCAGGAACGCTACGAAGCCAACGAAGCGCGCAAAGCCTACGCGGCCGATATGGCCAAGTGTCAGAAAGCCATGGAACCCATCGTGGCGGCAGCGGAAAACGATCACACCACCAGCTACTACGCGAAGCTTGGCACGATCAACAAACAGATCACGCCGATCTATGGCAAGCACGGCTTCAGCATTTCATTCGGCCACGGCAAGGCGGAAGCGGAAGGCGATATCCGAACCACGGCGGTGGTGCTGCATAAGCTTGGCCACCGTGAAGATTTCTTTGTTGACTTCCCGCCGGATGATGTGGGCAGCGCTGGCAACACGAACAAAACGGCCATCCATGCGCGCAAATCTTCGAACACCTACGGCAAGCGCACGATCATCGAAGGCATTTTCAATCTATCGATCTTGAGTGAAGATGATGATGGCAACGCGGCCGGTGGTGTCGGTGCTGGCAAAGTTGACGATGAACAAACCATGCGGCTGAACGCCATGATCACGGAATGGGAAATCAGCGATGCCACGCCGATCATGCGTGAATTCGGAATTGACGATTGGGCGAAGCTACCAGCCAAGAAATTCGAAAAGGCGGTGCAGCGCATCAACGTGATCGGTGAAGCACGGAGCAAAAGCAGATGATCATTCACAACGTGGAACAGAATTCAGATGAATGGTTTGCGGCGCGTGCCGGGCTGCCCACCGCCAGCGAAGGTTCAAAGCTGGTGACTTCGAAGGGCGAACCGTCGAAACAAATGCCGGAATATGCGATCCAGTTGGCCGCCGATCTGTATGCGGGTGAACCACTGGATCGATGGAAGGGAAACGAGTGGACCGAACGCGGCCACGAAATGGAAGATCGTGCGCGCGCGTTCTATGAAAACAGCTTCGAAGATCGGGAAGTTTCCAAGGTGGGGTTCATCACCGACGATGATGGCCGCGCTGGCGCTTCGCCGGATTCGATGGTGGATGAAGATGGCATGTTGGAAATCAAGTGCTTGAAAGCTTCCACCCACGTGAAGCTGATTGTGTTCTATGAACGGAACAAGCGGTTGCCATCGGATTACATCGTGCAGCCGCAATTCCAAATGCTGGTGGCCGAACGCGAGTGGAACGATATGCTGTTTTGGCATCCCGAACTTCCGGCGCTGATCGTTCGCCAACAGCCCGATGAAAAGATTTGCATCAACCTTGGCTTGCAGATTTCCAGTTGCATCGATGAACGTGATAAGGTGATCGGCATATTGAATCAATATTGAATCCAATAAAGCGCGCAATGCGCGCCTTGTGAAGCCAGCAGATCCCACGGGATCGACGGCCGCCGCTGGTGGATGAAAGAGCGGCCATCTATTCGCGAGGTACTTATGACCATCAATGACTTGATCGCAGAACTTCAAAGCGCAGCCGCCGGGCTGCAACCCAACTACACCACCGAAGGCACCGAAGCCGTGGTGCGTTGCTTGGATGAAGAATTCCCGGTGGATTGCATCCAGATCGAAACCTTCCCCGGCAACGAAACCGAACCCGCGCGCACCGTGGTGGCCATCCGCATCGAACCGGAAGATCAAGTGCCGCCACACAAGCGGCCGTGCTTCCCGAAAAACAGTTGCGATCTGTGGCGAAACCAGTTTGGCGAATGCGAAGTGTGCGGCGCTGGCAACCCGGATGATGAAGGCACCAAGGATGATTCGCCGTGAAGTGCATTGTGAAAGTCGGGCCGGATCGCAAGTTGGAACCGGCGTATGAATCCGATCAGGAAGATTTCGAAAAGCTGAAACGTGGCGGCTGGTACAAATGCACGCTAACCCAAGCGCGGAATCCAGATCATCACCGCAAGGGTATGCGGCTGATTCGTGACGTGTTCGAAAATCAGGATGCCTACGAAACCATGGAAGATTTGCTGATTGAATTCAAACTGAAGTGCGGCTGGTACACCGAACACATCACCACCAAAGGCGTGCTGATGTACATTCCGAAGTCGCTGGATTTCGCATCGATGGAACAAACCGACTTCGAAAAATTTTATGAC
>Ga0114925_10000137_pt1 | contig 26926 bp, 53 predicted proteins | sample SumtaG_2_FD_87287 | JGI IMG/M metagenome (GOLD analysis project Ga0114925, IMG submission 87287) | Deep subsurface microbial communities from Indian Ocean to uncover new lineages of life (NeLLi) - Sumatra_00607 metaG | ecosystem: Environmental > Aquatic > Marine > Oceanic > Sediment | place... | reverse complement strand
TATTTGTCAAGGTTTTTTTAGAAGGGCAACTCGGAGGGCAGTTTATTTGCCCGGGAGGGCACATCCTTAACAGCGTCGCCTCGTTTCCAGCCTGGATATGTTTCCTCAAAGTATGCCTTTAGCTCAAGCACTTCTTCTTCTGTGTTTGGGTGTTCCCACGTTCTTTTACCTGATCGGCACATCTCCCAGAGCCAGTTAATAAAACTCCACCAATCACCATCACGTTTGGTATGTTCCATTATTATCTCCAATAAGTTTTATTAGTTTAGAGCAACGTTCACATAGGACGGGTATATCTAAATCTTTAAAGCATTCGGTGCTTTCGATAGGGGTTTTGCAGTTAGCGCATTGGGTTTGCCTTTGACATTCACGTATCATTGCCTCGGCTATTTGCCTAATTTTTTCTATGTCATCCATCATTTCACCTCTTTTTTTGGCTTTCTAATTCCACAGTCTACACAGAACCAATTATCTCCCTCATCGGCCATCGGCTTTCCACATCCGGGAAAGCAGAATTTGGGGCCGGGTTCGTATTTGGTGTTGTGTGTTTTCTCCCTTTCGCAATGAGTTTGGTTTTGACTTTGAGAAGAAGAAGAAGAAAAATCAGTTTTCCCCTTACTTCTCTTCTCTTCTATTCTACTTCTCTTATACCTCTCTATAGAAGTAGGATGCAAGGATCTTGCAAGCTTGCGTTTGTCTTGCATTCTCCTTACTTTCTGGTGAATGCCTCCGTTGAAGTTTGGTTTGATTATCTTCTTTTGTATTAATAGGTTAGCTATATCCGAAACTTTAGGGTAATCGGGTATGGCTTGATGCTTGAACCATTGAGGTAGCCAGCCGAACTCCTCAACAACTTGGCCATTTTTTAAGGTGAAAATGAGCAACATTGGACGATCTTCTTTAACTTTTTGCACCTCTTCACGTAGTTTTTTGACTTTTTCTATGGTAAAGTTGTCGTATGGGAAACATTCTCCTTGCAAGTAACTTGCATCTGCCTGAAAAAAACCTTCATCGTCAGCCAAATTTATTAGGGCATTAAACATACACCGGGCAGGAAAGCTCAACGCTCCATAATATCGGTCTTTTGCCTGCTGTGGACTATGGTATCTTTTTAGGGACATCCCTCTCCCCCCTCCTTAAAGACAAAACAAGCCGGTTTTCGGAGCAATGACCATAAAGGGGATTATCCTACTCACCAGCTTGTTTTTGTCAGGTATTTTCATTAAGATAGTCATTGCATCCTTAGAATAGCACTTTCTCAAATCATGTCAAGATTTATTTTAAAAAAGATTAAAATAATTCAAACAACGTGTGTGGGTGTGCGTATAATAGAATAGAAAGGAGGAAAACATGAAGATAGAAATTAAGTGTCCGAAGTGTGAAAGTCAACAGATATATACCCTAAAAGATTTAACCCATGTCTGTCGCAAGTGTGGGCATAGGTGGAAAGGGGGGAAATAAGTGCCATACTTTGGAGCAAAGAATCCAATGTGGAAAGGTGGAATTGCTGAATATCCTAATCATGGTGAATTGAAAAAGAATCGTTTGGTCGTTTTGAATAAGGCAAACCATATCTGTCAGGTTTGCAGAGGGATAGCTACCGAGGTTCATCATATAGATAAAACCAAAACAAACCATAAAAAGGAAAACCTTTTGCCAGTATGCCATAAATGTAATTGCAGTTTTCACCGAGACGTGGTTGGTCGACCTAAGGGATTTGCATTCTTTGATTTTGACCAACAAATAGATATTTGTTATTTGTATATAACATCCCTAATAACCATGACGAAGATAGCTAAGATTTTTAATTGTTCTAACTCAACAATTAAGAACATTCTTTGCGCACACAGTATTCCTTGTAATACGAAAAACCATCCACCAAAATGCAATAGAAGGGGTCGTCCACCAAAACACAGAAAGATGAAAAGAAGAAGGGATTTTATAGTAAGTAAGCAATTAATTCCTCAAACTATCTCAAAAATAGGTAATATTGTTTATGCAAAATAGGGTGAAGTTTCTATTGACAATGCCGATATATATATTATATTGTAGTCGACAAAAGAAGTAGAACCTTTAAAAGAGGAGATCGGTCCAATGCAACAAACTAAACTCAACATTCCTGAAATCCAAAAAGAAGCAATCCTCAAGCTAATTGCTTTTAAGAAAAAGACCGGCTTGTATAATGTGCTAATAAAACACGCCGGACTGGAATGGTCTATGGCACTGACAACGTATGACAATAAGCCCTTTGACAAAAAGCGGGTTTATGTTGCGGCTCATTTTGAAATGAGTCAAAAGTGTGTCGCAACCTTGACTCCACAAGAAGCTGGATATACAAAAGAAGAGTTTGAATCTTATCATTAACCTTTACCCGGAGATCGTCAAAATGAAATCAATCGAAGTCGCAAGGTTGATTGTGGACACTAAAACTTGCCACTTGTTACGTCCACGCAAAGGAGAATATGGTCAGTATGATGTTAAAGTATTCCATCAAGGTGGGAATAAAAGAGGCTGGGCATTTTGGGATTTATTCAGTGCGTCAGCCGTTGTAAAGGTTTATGATGCCCTAAGCAAAGAGAATCGGGCAAAGTATGAAAGTATGAATCCGCTACGTATGGTAGATGTGGCATTTAAACTAATCAAATAAACCCTTAATCTGGAGATCGTCAAAATGCAACTCACAACTTTAACAAATCGAAAAGATGCCGGAGCTTCTATAAGGGGTGTTGCATCCTCTTGGACGATCTCCCTCCGGTGTCTTTTCTTATAATAAGGAAGGTGGATTATGGCTAAAAAACAAGGATGGTGGGAACTGAAAATAACACCCCCCAGAATCGAATCCGAACCAAATGACACAGACTTGGAGCACATTGCAGAGCTGATAAAACAAGGTTTTACATCAGGAGAAATAGTAGAAGATCAAGACGACGAACCATCGTCTAACTAAAACCCTTTAACCTATGGAGGTCGCATTATGAAACAGACAAAACACACACCGGGACCTTGGAACTTTCACGAAAGAACAAGAGCGATTGATAAGGGAGTGTTCTATCTGGTGGTAGGGGAGGGAAGCGATACGAGTCGTAGGGTTATATGTGAAACACCGATTATTGAGAAACACACAGACCATAAAGCCAACGCCCGCCTGATCGCCGAAAGTCCCTCCATGTATAAATACATCAAAGAAAAAGCAGAGCAAGGCGATGGTGTAGCAGAGACAATAATAAATAAAATAAACGCTTGACTTATTGCCTGTGGCATGGTATCTTAAAAACAAAAACGGAGGGAACTATGCCAAGAGCACAAACACAACAGAGGGGATTGTTAGATAGTTGGGGTCGTCGAAACCGGAAACACGCCGATCGGAGGTGTCTACACTGTGGCAAAATGTTTAGACCAAAGAGAGCATCATCACATTATTGCTCAAGAGATTGTGCTTGGGCAAATAACGGGAAGAACCAAAAAACAAAACCCGAATCATGGTGGGTGAGCAACAAGGGATATATTACTGGCCGAGTCTGGATTAATGGAGTAAAAAAACCCAAGCGGTATCATCGGTGGTTGGTTGAAAAACTTTTAGGCGTAGAACTAACCCAGCACCAAGTTGTGCATCATATCAATGGAGATAAAATGGACAATCACCTTGAAAACTTAAAAGTAATGGGTTTTGGTCTACACTCATGCTACCATAATAAAAGGCGTGCCATAGCCAAAGCCGAAGGAGGTGTGAAATGAAACTACTGAAAAAAATCTTCAAGAAAAAGCAAACAATTCGGACAGCGACAGAATGGGTGATGCTCACGGAGAACGAAGAAAAGAGGATTGCCCAGCGATTCTTGGATCGCACCTTATTGGGTTCCACCATAGAAATAACCGTGCAACACAAGGAGACAGGGGCAAAATTAGATGCGAAGGCGATTATTGTCGCTGTGGAATATCCAAAGGAAAGTAAAGAATGTATTTCGAGTGTGATTAAGGAAATTGATACAATCCCCCCTTTGCTTAAATGAGGTAAAAAAATGAAAACGATTTGCGCTTGGTGTGGAAAACATATCTCCGGTGATAAAGACGATCCGGATATTAGTCATGGAATTTGTAAGGATTGCGATAAGAAAAAAAGGGAAGAATTAAAAAGAAGGAAAAAAGGATGGAGGGAAAAAATGAAACCCGAAGGCTACACAAAATTGCTTTTTATGGGCTTAATTATTGTTGTAATAATTCTCTTTTGTATTTTTGTAATTGATCCCATAACCGACTTCTTTGAACAAATCATAAAGAGATTTGAGGAGCTTGGACATTAAATATATAGGGTCAATCTTTCCTAAAAATAGGGTTGACAAGGTTTTAACTTCACCTATATTGATACTTAGGCTTTTAAATCTTTAACCCTTTAAAGGAGAAAAAGTGAAAATACATTTAGGAGAAACGGGCTTAAAACAATCATGGCAAAAAGAATTCCCCAAAACCGTTGAATGCCATAAGTGCAAAGGTGAGGCAAGGATCATGTTTGTGGGATTTGAGGATTTTCCACCTAAAACTGAAGAATTTATTTGCCATTTACGAAGTAACGGTGGCAAGGGGGACTATTGGTTACATGATAATTGTGCTGTCGCTGTTTATCTTTGCAAGGAATGTTTTGAACCAAGTGCTTTAATAAATCAAGCATAGAGAGCAGGTGTTGGTTTTTATGATCTATTACAGAGGTAACAGAAAACTGTATGATGACTGGATAAATCGGGAGGCGAAGATTACAAAGCTAACGGTTCCTTGGCCTAACCCCGAAGAAATTATGTTCGCCACCCACTTGTTGAAGAGGGACAATATTCCCTGGTTTATCGGGATGAACGGAAAGAGGTATGAGGTTTGTCGGTCATTTATAAAAAGTAGGAGGGATGAGTATGTTCCACAAACATAAATGGGTCGAATTAGAGCGGTTTTGGGCACCGCCAAGAGAAGGTGTTAAGGCACAATGGATAACTCAAGAAGAGATGGGGCGGTTATGCTTCGGAGTAACCACCATTCTTTATGAGTGTTCGGACTGTTCGAAAAGGAAAACCATTGAGGTTTTGGGACAATCTTTGAAGGAAGAGAAGCCATGAAAACCTTTGAAAACGAAAAAGGTCTGGATTTGATTTGTCCCCTTAGTTATTTTAAAAAAGGGCATCAATCGTTTGTATGTGATAAGGAGCGTTGTGCTTGGTGGATTGAGGAAACACCATACCAGGCAGGTTGTGCTATTTTGAAAATAGCAGAGAAACTAAAGGGAAACTAAAAAGAAAGAAAGGACATGAAAACCCTTAAAAACGAAAAAGGTCTGACTTTAAAGCCCTGTTTGAATTGTGTGGCAATAAAGAAAATGTGGAGGAGTCTTGTTCAAGTGGACTGGAAGGTTTGCCCCTGCTCTAACCACTCTGGCGAAATCCAGAAAGACACGAATAACGGCAGGATAATTCGTTTTAGCTGTGAAAACCGAGTGATGCACCAAGCACCTAAAATCAAGAATAAGGGGCTAAAGAAGCCCATAGTCAAACGATCAAAGCGGAGGGCATGATGAGAGACGACACAGAATCAAGGCTTCTCTTTTGTAGCTACTGTCGGTATAATGATTTTTATAATAGCCGTTCTTTGTATTTTAATCTTTGGGGTTCTCAAAGCAGAAAGTATCGAAGGGAATAAAGTAATTGGTTTACTCCTTTCAAGTGGATGGTTATCGCCTCCTTCTTGAAAGAACCTTCCTGGCGGATCGGGTTTTTACTGATAAGCAATTTCCCGGTCCGCCGGAGGGAAAAATAGAAAGAGAGGTTTGAAGAAATGGATCAACAAGTAGTAGCTCGTGCGAATACTTATTGGATTAATTGTCTAAGGTTGTCTGGAACCAGCAAAGACGACTTTCTTGCGATTTTTCAGGAAATCACCTCCCACTTTGAAACCATCGAATCCGAACTCCAGAGACAGTCCGATTCTGTCGCTCAGGTGCTGACAATGCAAGATGAAAGGATCAATAGACTTTCCGAGACCGTCGGCAAGAAACTGAGGGGGCAGGATGAGAAGATCAAGGCACTGGAGGATTGTGCTCATACCGATACCCCCAGTATCTATATCCCTAAAAACGAACAAGACATCAAGGAAATTAAAAGTGAAATCATCAAGCTGGATGAGTTGTTACGGGTTAAAAAATTGGATGAACGCACCAGCCCTGATCCCCATTCTGCGAAAGAACCTGTCCCCACCGACAAGGACGGCAAGCCAGAAGTGGGATTGGAGCGGGGGGTTAAGTTGAAAAACTATGAAATGATTTGTTGCCCGGAATTTGACGGATGCCCTCAAGCAAAATGGGTTTGTGATGGTTGTAAGCATTGTGTTCAATATGCAGAAGAATTTATTATCTGTGACTATGATGCAGAAAAAGCAGGGGAACCTCAAAGGGGAAGCTAATCATGGCTGAAACCTTACAGACAAAAGAAGAGTTAAAACGCTACGAAGAGATCAACAAGGTCGGAGCGACCACCCAAAAGATAGCGGACCTTGTTGAAAAAGCGGCAGAAGAACTTAAACTTTTAATGGAGAAGAAAACATGAGCCCCAGATGGGGAGATCCGACCAACAGTCAAATTCCAGAAAACCTCTATGTAACTAACCCCTTTCAAGAGGGTCTCCCCTTCCTACCTTTTGAGGAGGATTGATAATTTTGGTCGAGCCATCTGGGTCTGGCGGAAACAGACCCCCGCCAATCGCTGGGTTTGCAGTAATTCACCTTAAGTGGTGCCCACTCAGTGATAGAGGTCTTGGCGTATAATGAAGATTTTGGATCCGTGCCGTTAGCTTCGGCGGGTGGCTTGACCATAAAAATAGAAAGGAGAACAAAATGAACCGAGAAATTGTTGGATATGTGATAGTTTATAGATCAACAAACAAACTTATTACGGGTATCGAAGGTGATTTGCTTAGGACAAAACCTGGTAAACCCGCATTGATTTTTTCAACAAAAGAGTTAGCCGAACAGGTGATTGAAAAGGAGATCGATTGTCTTTGCAGTGGAGGTAGGCCTGAACATTTTCGCATTCAAAAGGTGATAAGCTATGTGGAATGATGAAGACTATTACCCAATATTTTTAACCATAGCATTCGGCTTTATGGGTTGGGGAATGCTATATCCAGGAGGATAAACAATGAAAGAGGAATTTAATCTTGGACAGGGTTGGCAAATTTATCCCCCGATTTATTGTCGCAAGTGCGGAACAACTGAGGTCGAAAAAGAGGGGGATATGTGTGATGGATGTGCAAGTGATGGGGGCGGTGGCAATGACTCTGAAACCGCAAAGGAGGATGAGCGATGACAAAGATAATCTGTTCGGAGATTAGATGTAAACATATCAAAGATGTCAATAAGGGGGAGGAAGAAGGAATTTGCGGACTGCTGGAAGTTCATCTTGATAAGTGGTTTGATGAAATGGCTTGTCAAGAATATGAAACAAAGGAGGGTAGCTGATGAACAAAAAAATAATCAGAGTTGTATGCACGGTTATTTTTGAAGATAATGTTACTTTTAGTGTTTCCGGGGAGAACGTGGAGGATGTGACGGGACGGATGGAGAACTTGGAGGAAGAGGATTTTAAGGGTGGATCGGTAACGATTAAATCCTTAGCTGAAAGGAGGTGAGAGAGGGATGAATGCAGTAACTATTCATATATCAGAACCTATTCGCACCAAGAATGAATTGATATACCTTTTTAGAGTTCTAATTGGTAAAACCAAATATGAAAATCTTAGCGATGATGAAATAAAGGAAAGTCTCGATTTTGCATTGAAAAGACTAAGATAACAAGAGCGGGTCTCCTCGCTCAAGGAAACCCGCCCAGTCAACCGTCAATCTTAATACGGAGGGAGAGGTGGAAATGGAAGAAAAAATTCCAGAAAGAACTATAAACGCATTAAAGAGATACGTTGCAGACAAAATACCAACAGGTGATTTTCTTCGAGCTGTGCTTGAAAACAATCTTACGGAGGCTTTTGCACGAGCAGATTCCGAAAACAGGGAAGCTCTCTGGGGGATCGTGGAATATGTCTACAATGAATTGCCCTTTAACTGTTGGGGTTCACCAGAGAAAGTAAGCGAGTGGCTTCGAGTAAAAGAGGAGGTGATTTAGATGGCGTTCTTTGAAATAGCAAAAATGGCACAGGCTTATGCCAAGATAGGCGTATTAGGTTTTGCCGGATCGGGGAAGACCTACACCTCATGTTCTTTCGCTATCGGTTTGAGTAAAATGTTGGGCAATAAAAAACCTGTCTTTTTCATAGACACCGAAACTGGTGCAGACTTTATGATCCGGCGATTTGAAAAGGAAAAGGTAAAGCTCTTGGTAGCCAAACGCCGAGCCTTTAAAGACCTAATTCCCATGTGTCAAGAGGCAGAGAAACAGGCGGATATTCTTATTGTTGATTCAATTTCTGCCTTCTGGAAAGATCTCATGCAAAGTTACAAAAAGAAAAAGGGACGTAATTTCATTAGCTTTCCAGATTGGGGAATACTCAAAGAAGAATGGGGACGGTTTACCGACTGGTATATAAACTCTCCACTTCATTGTATTATTTGTGGTCGTGCTGGGTGGGAATATAATGAGAAGGAAGATGCGGACGGACAATCTAAGCTTGAAAAAATTGGCACAAAAATGAAGGCTGAGTCCGAATTTGGTTACGAACCCAGTCTTTTAATTGAAATGGAACGCTTAAAAATAGGTGGAGAGGGTTCCAAAATTGGAGAAAGAATCGTCCACAGGGCACACATTCTAAAGGACCGCAACGATGTTTTGGATGGCAAGGGCATTGACAACCCAAGCTTTGAAGATTTTCTGCCCACCATTAAACTCCTCAACCTTGGTGGTAAACACTTCGCTCTTGATACAGAGACCTCCTCTGAGGAAATGTTCGATGATAACGGGAAAACAGATTGGAGGATTAAGGAAAATCAACGTCAAATTGCGATGGAAGAATTCTTTGGTTTTATGACTGCCAATTTTCCAAGTTCATCTGGAGACGACAAGCTCGCCAAGACCAACCTGTCCTTGTATCTTTTCAACACTTACAGTAAAACGGAATTAGAGAGAAAGAGCAAGGAAGAATATAATGAGGCTTTAGAAAAAGCCAAGAGGATTTTATCTGTCCCTGAAAACCTTCAAGTGTTAATGACCAAAAAGGCTGATCTGGGCAAACTGAAAATGCCAGAGGGCAAAGAAGAACAGCCCAGACCAAAACACTAAAATCCCAAAGAAAGGTGGTGATAAAAATGGCAAAGGATGAATTAGAAGAACGTAAAGCAAAAAGGATAGAGAAGGAAAAGAAGGTCGCTATGCCCAGAGTAAAAAATGCCTCGTTCTTTTTGTTTAGAGAACAAAATGGGAGCCTATCTCCATTGGGTGCATTTGAGACACTACCCGATGTTCGTTTTGCATATGAATCCCTTCTGGACGAGGACATCCCTGAAAACCAACTTAAAGGTTTCAAGGGCAGATTTTTAAAGTTTGAAGTAAAAGAAACCAAGAGAAGGATTATGGTAAGGTAGGACTACTTGAATGGGGTTCGTCGTGGCGTTCTGAGGAAACCCGAATACGTGCCCTTATGCGGTGCGGAATGATGGCACAATAGGACATCCGCACAGCAGGTAGGCAAAGTGGGATTAGATTCCAGCATACCACAAACTTAGACTCTTTCAGGCTTGGCTTCCCAATTTGAATCCTGCCGGCGAACCCCTTAAAAGAAAGGAGAAAAAGGTGAAATCGGCAAAAGATATAAAAGAAAGAATAGAGGAATCCAATAAAGAATTAACGAAAATCTTGAATGATAAGGACATTTCTCGTTCCCATTATCTCGGTTCTCTCATAGAACTGGAGACGAAAATTGGAGAACTAAAATGGATGCTTGGGTAAGTCCTGTCTGGAACTCTTTTGGCTTTGATTTTCTTTCTTGGGTGCTGGGGATGTATGTGTGCTGGAAAGCGTTCTGGTTTGTTGTGAAACATTAGAGAAGGGAGAAAAAGATGGCAATATCTGATATGGATTATGGGACACTAGGTTATTGTCCTCGTTGTGGTCAAAAAGTATTATATGTAAATTGGTTTACATTCCCCACAACTGCTTGGCGGGTTCATTCTTGTGATAGACCAATTGTTTCTTATTGGTAATTGAAGGGATAAAAGAAAGGAGAAAAAGGATGTTTGGTTCAATAGTTATTGGGTTGTGTGTATGGGTTATACTTTTTTCCTTCTTTATGGTTTTTAGAAATCAAAAAGTATTCAAAGAGAGAATGAGGATCCTTGACACTATTTCCCAATATGCACATAAGGACATAGAAAACCACAAAGATTATGACTGGCGGTATAAGGAATTTGAAACGATTTCCTACAATCGAATGTTTTACCGGTTTTGGATTCCTGTTAAGGACTTTTTCAAAGAGATGGATTGTATTAAACCATGATTAACCCTTTCAGGTGCACCGCCTGCTGTGGCGTGGAGAAGAAATCTCATAGAGATCGGGTGTCTTTAGCGGGTGCAAGGTGGGTAAACCTGCCGGTGGGCGGTGCCCTGACTTGTAGTAAACGAAGTGAATCTAAAAAAGAGAGGGGACCTTAAATGTATACCATTGAGAAAATAGAAAACAGAATAGATGAAATCTTTAAAGTGCATAAGGATGGGGTAGAGCTTGCCTGTGATGAAGCTCATGGGCACACGGTCTTACGGAATTGCTTTCGAGCAGACGACCTTAATGAACTTGTGATTTGTGAATTGTGTGAACTGGCGAGGATTTTATTGGGTCGCCTAAAAAGAATTAAAGAAGAAACGAGTAGATAAAACAGGGGTTTCCTGAATGTAACCCGAAAGCGAGGTGGTATGGCAAAAAAGAGATATATGTATATACACTTGATAGGCATGCGACCAGCCACATTTAATGGAAAACAAATTCACTGTGTTAAGATTAGACAATATGTCCAAGTAGTTCCCACACTTAAACAAATTAAGCGAGAACAACAACAATCCAAGCGATTTAAGAATAAAATCCTTAAAGACAATGACTTGTGGTTCTATAACTACTGCAAGATTTTGTTACCTAATTAATCACCGAAAGCGAGGTGAAAAATGATTGAACGGGGACAAATTCAGATTCCAGTTAGGATAGCCGGCAAATGGGTAGACATGGACTTATTTGACGCACCCGAAGAGGATTTTCGTAGATTCGTGTTTACGCAATTGCAGAATTTAGAGAGAGGAGGAGGTGTTTGCTTCAAAGAACAGCAAGCTATCAAAACAGAAAAGGAGGCAAATTTAAAAGAGAGGGGGTGATCTAAATGACCATTGTAGGATTAGTCACCATCTTATTTCTTTGGTTTGCACCAGTTAGCGTAGATCATCAAACAGAGGGGAGAGTTGACCAAACAACACAGAATCCGCAATACGAACCTGGAATTACACCAGCTTGATGAGGTTGAGGTAGCTTGCTAAAACCCAGCTCTTTGAAAGGGGTGTAGTGGCCAATGCGCCCCCGCTGGGCTGGGAGAAAGGAAAAAAATGAACCAAGAAAACTTCATGCCGATTAAGTTTCAGGCGTGGAATGTAGTTACTAAAACCATGATCGATTTAAAGAAGATAACACCATTCGTTTTGGATATGGATACCGATGGACTGTTTATTCCTCTTTCTGATGGACTTATCATCCTCCAAGCCATCGGAGCCACCTCTTCTGATGATCCTCCGCAGGAGTTGTATCTGGGGGATGTGGTAAAATTCTGGTGGCTAAACTGGAGTTCCCATGAACCACTAATAGGAGAGGTAATCTGGAAAGATTGGTGTGTATGTTTAAAATATTTTATTGAAGGCAATGGAATAAGATACCTCCCCTTTAACGCAGTATATGATGCAGTGTGTGGAGATGGCATCAAAAAGCTCGGCTCCCGCTACGACCTGAAGATGAAAGAGATTTTGGAGAAGGTGGGATTGGAGGAATCGTAGAGAAAGGAAAAATGAGTAAATCGAAATTTGCACCACTTGGGAATTTGGTGAGGTCGTTAAGGGAAGGCAAGGGGTGGAGTCAAAAAGAGCTGTCTGATAAGTCAGGTGTCCTACGGGCAGAGATCGCTGAAATTGAAGGTGGGGAAATTGAACAAGTGGGGGAATATACTCTTCGTAGCCTGGCAAGGGCTCTGGACGTAACTATGGAGTCTTTGTTGGTGGAATTAAGGAAATGAACAAGCTTCAAGATTGGGAAAATCGGATCGTGTGCGGGTCTAATCCCGAAGCCTTAAAGCCCATACCTGATGGGATTATAAGCTGTGTTATGACCAGCTTTCCATACTGGGGGCAGCGGGACTATAAAGTTAAAGGGCAGATGGGTTTGGAGAAAACCTTTCAGGAATGGCTGGAGAAAGCATGGCTGATTATGGATGAGATTAAGCGGGTGCTAAGAAAAGATGGGACTTGTTGGATCAATCTGGGAGATAAGTATGGGGGGTCAGGCATGGGGATGTCTTATGCTGGACAAACCAAGGGTCCTAAATCAATATTAACCCATTTAGATCACATGCCCGCCGTTGGTCATAGCCGAGGACAATATGACAAATCCCTTCTCTTCATCCCTGAGCGTTTCGCCATCGGCTGTCTGGATCGAGGCTGGATTCTTAGAAATAAGTGCATTTGGCAGAAACCCAATCCTATGCCCTGCTCGGCAAAGGACAGATTTACTACGACCTGGGAATACCTTTTCTTTATGACTAAGAGCAAAAAATATTGGTTTGATCTGGATGCGGTGAGGAGACCGCAATTAATGACAAGACAGGCGGGGAAAAGTCATCAGTTAATTAGTGAACAAAGATTGAATTCTGGGGGAAAGGATTGGAATACGGAAGAAAGATATTACAACCCTGGAGGCAAGAACCCAGGGGATGTGATAACGACTAAGATTCTCGAAGAAGATGCAGAAAAGATGGGGAGTCCAAGGGCAAGGCAACATAGGAAACCATACAGGAATTTAGAGGAAGGTTCCGTGATACCATATAAGGGCAAAGAGACTTACAATCCCGCCGGAGCCAACCCGGGCGACACAATAAAGAGCGAGGATTTATTTGAGGGCATGGGTAAAGATGACATTCTTGCATTTCTTCGGGAATGGCTATCGGAGATGTCTAATGATAAAGCCATAGAAACGATAAGACACATAAGGCAACTTTTAAAGGGTGAAATAGGTGTTGGCGATTTCTGGTCAATTCCGACCCAGCCATCCAAGCTCCCCCACTATGCCTCCTATCCTGAAAAGCTCTGCCTTACCCCGCTCAAAGCCGGATGCCCCAGGTGGATTTGTAAAGAGTGCGGGATGGCAAGGTGCAGGGTGACGAAGATAGAAAGGGGTAAAAGTAAAACCACTTTTGGTAGCACGGTTAAAGACATCAACCCAACTTATTCGGGCAAACAATATGAACCAATTGAAAACATCCACACCCTCGGCTGGACTTTCTGTTCCTGCCTCTGCCCTGCCTGTGGCGAAGCCGACTGCAAGTGCGGGGAGAAGTGGAGACCGGGGATTGTGCTGGATCCGTTTGGGGGAACGGGCAAAACTTGCATTGTGGCTAAAAAGCTGGGCTTGTCTTGGCTTTACATCGACCTAAAACCAGAATATTGTGAGATGGCAAAAAGGGATTTAGATAAAACTTTTTATCAAGAGGAACTTAGACTATGACCAAGCTCAGCAAGGTTCAAACCACCAAACAAAAAGCTCTGCCTCGAATCAAAGAGTTAGCAGAGAAGGGGGACGTGGCTGCCATGAGGACTTTGCGGGAGGTGTATAAATATACAACAATTACGGTTAATGGGAAGCTGGTTGATTTAAAGGAGATATGATGCAAAATAAGCCTGAAGTAACAAGAGAGGGGTGTTTAAATGTGCAGGTATGTGTTCCTGAAAGCTGGACAGACCAACAAACAGAAATATTTGTCAACAAAGAATATCCTTGTGGCACTTCTCTGGGATGGTTTGTTAGAAAGGATTTGAAATTACTGAACGGTGATCCAGAACGCAATCCTTGTTCAGACAAAGAAGGATATGTTCACATAATGATGGATTGTTAATCGGGGTAAGCTGATCGGAGGTGAAGATGAGCAAAAAGATATTACTGATTGATCTTAACGAAGCCCTACTCCAGTTTACCCCAGCTATTTATGGTAAAAGTAATTTGAACATAAAACAAGCCGAACGGCTGGCAAAAAAGCTGGTGACTTTATTAGAACAAAACTGTAGAGTCAACCTAGCAGCGTTGGTGGAAAGGTCTATGTTGTTAGCACAACAGAAGAAAACGGAGGGAAAATGAGCAAGGAAATAATCACTCTTGTAGTGAAGGCTAAGTTTCAAGAATCTCCGACAAGCAAAGACGGTGAAAGACAATTGGTGCGAATTTTAAAAGACGAAATTGACTTGTGTTCTGCATCATCTGGGTATCAGCCTGGTAGACTTGTAGTTCAATCTGTAAGGAGGAAAAATGAAGATATTTGTGATCGAAGATGAAGAAAAGTTTAGGACAGAGTTAAACCTTGCCACCATACAAAGCACTTGTCTGGACATGAATTGCCTTATGGTGGCGGATGCTATGAGGCTGTTGGAAAATTACGAGCAGGACGTGATCGGGTTTGAGGCGGAAGTTCATGTTTCGAACGAGTCAAATCATATGCCCCATTTAGTTATTAGTTCTGGAGGTGAACTGGATCATTTATTGACAGAAGAAACACTCCAAGTCTTTGTCGTCAAGCCCAAGAAACCGGAGGTGGTGAAGTGAATAAACAATACCGAGCGGGGGTTCGGATAGAGCGGGAGATTCAGAAAAAGTTTCCACCACCCCGATATACAGCTTTACGGACTGCCGGTTCTCATGGTTTTTGTGATGTTATTGTCATAGATCACAAGGATCCCCACGTCTATTTTATTCAGGCAAAAAAGACCAAGAAGATTACAAAGCAACTGCGGACAGAATGGAAGGCAATGCAGAAAATTAAGTTACCAATATCATGCTCTAAAGAGTTCTGGATCAAATTGCCCAGACAGGAGTTTATCGCTTGGGGTGAAGATGAAGACTACAATATCTCTGGACATACTGTAAATTGAGGTCTGGGGATAGCTTGAAAGGAGGAGAAATGAAGTGGTATGAGGACAAAGAATATCGGGAGATGTGTGAGGGGGCAGAGGAGATACAAAAACAGCAAGCACCTGAAGATTCGGTTATTGTTGACCAAAACGGAAAACTAATCTGGCTTCCCTCCCAAGAAGATTTACAGGAGATGGTGATACGATTTAGAAGTCCCGCTTCTTTTTGGCAGATTCACTTTGCATTTAATTATTGGCTTTGTGAAACATTTTCCATTGGACATCCCGCAGTATTTGGTCTTGACACAGCAAAAGTAAAAAGGGCAGGTTTTACATCTTTAAATCAACTTTGGCTTGCCTTCGTCATGCACGAGCTTTATCAGAAAAAGTGGGATCCAGAGACAAAGAAGTGGAAAAAATCAAAACGACAAAACTAAAGCCCCCGACCTAAGAAGCGGGGGCTTTTTGTTGGAGGAAAAGATGAGAAAGGAACTACCACACTATTTCCCAATCGGCTGCATCAGGGATCTCTGCAAGGGTGCGAACGATACGCTGACCGTTTGGTGCAATCAACGTGATAAGCATTTTGACGGTACCCGCTCCAACTCTCCCTGTCAGTTCTCCCGATTCATATACATTCACATTCACATACCCCGTATCATTAGAAGTAGCTGAAACACTATAAGGGCTGATAACCGTTCCGCTTAAAGTCACGGGATGGTATTTGCGTGGAATCTCTACTAATAATTTACAACCTGAAAGCCAAGCCCCCGACATATTAGAGACCAAAGACCATATTTTGCATTCATCTCCTGATGGCGGTGTACCCGGATCAAAGACATTAACCCAGAACGTATCGGTGGTGTCTGCACTGATGGTCATATATTCAGGTGAGGTGATGGCGTTAGGCGGGTCTTGTAGGTGAATGGTATAGGTGCTGGCATCTAAGGAGAACTGGCGAATGCCGTTAGCTGGGGTAATGTGCCCTGCCCAAAATACCCCACTGGTGGAATCATAAATATTGATTATCACACCAGCGACTGGCGTAGAGTCTGCATCGCTTAAAAGATAAAGTGTAACCGTATATGCTCCCCAGCCAGTAGGGGCGGAGGAAACTGTCTTTATTATGGTGTCTACGGAATCGACAAAGACTACCCGTGCAACCTTCGTTACGCTGTCAACAACGGCAACATTATCGGAGGTAGGGTCGAAGGTTGAGGCTTCTCGTCCGATGGTATCCCCTATCGCCGTCCTCGAACCAAAACCAGCCTGAAGTGTATCCAGGAGAGCATTAACCGTATCGGTTATGGCGGCTAAACTACCGCCACCCTGTCCCCAGTCGTTACCATGCGGAGCATGGGCTTGAATGGTATCTAAAATAGCATTAACCGTATCAGTTATAGCAGCCAAACTTCCACCGCCTTGTCCCCAATCATTCCCGTGTGGGGCGTGGGCTTGAATGGTGTCTAAAATGGCGTTTACTGTATCTGCCACATCTGAAACATCAGCCATAAAATTGGCTTTATTGGCATCAGAGATGGCGGCAATTATAGAATCACCTTCTGAGGATGTTGCGAAGCCCGTAGCCCTAAAGTTGGGTTTGTTAGCATCGGCTATTGCCTGAATCATGGAATCTCCATCGGCAGAAGTGGCGAATCCTGTCGCTTTGAAGTTTGCCTTATTAGCATCAGATATAGCCACGTGGACAGAACCTGCTGTCGCAAAACCAGTAGCTTTGAAATTGGCCTTGTTAGCGTCTGCAATGGCGGCAATAAGGGAGTCGCCTTCCGAGGATGTGGCAAATCCGGTGGCTTTAAAATTAGCCTTATTTGCATCAGCGATAGCTTGGTTTACGCTGTCCATATCTGAACTGGTGGCAAATCCTGTTGCTTTGAAGTTGGCTTTATTGGCATCCGCTATCGCTTGAATAACGGAATCACCATCGGCAGACGTAGCGAAGCCGGTGGCTTTAAAATTGGCTTTATTTGCGTCTGCGATAGCCTGAATTACTGAGTCTCCATCAGCCGCCGTTGCGAATCCAGTGGCTTTGAAGTTGGGTTTGTTGGCATCTAAGATAGCATTTGCTACAGAATCCTTCACCAAATCCCTTATTGAATCCTGCACCCCATAATGATAAGTGCCTGCACCTGTGACAAGATAAGAACAAGTTCCGATACCCCTTACAGCCTCACCCCGCCAAGCCTTAACACAAACAGTATATATCCCCACGTCCGGTGTAGCGTTAGAACCTCGTCGGTGGTATTGATAATATCCGGTCGTTAAATTGAAGACACCCGTTCCGCCATCTGCCGTGCTTTCGGGTGCAGCATTATCAGGAGGATAGATCAAGATTATTAAAGAATCGGCATCCAATACCGCAGGATAGTAGGTGGTGTCCATTATGCCAAAGTTGATACGAACACTGTCGGTCGCTGCTGATCCTACTACATCGGGCATAACATCTACGGCACTTGACTCCTCACAACCGAACCTCAAATAAATTATCACCATAACACAGATGAAAACAAACAAAAGTAGCTTAAGACTCTTTTTAATCATCTAACAATCCCTCCTGACATTATGTTTTTTCTTGGTTTGTCCACCCCATCCCCGTCCGTAGTATAGGTGAATGTAAAGTGGGGGCATTTAGTTGGATCGTCGGTATGTTCAGTGGTCAGAAAAATCATACGATAGCCATCTTCTGTTGCCGTTGTGCGAAATAGTAGGCCTTCTTCATTGGCAGTTTCATCATACCAAGCTTGTGCTAATTCCGCACTAACAGACCATGCCTGCCAGGTGTTCAGCTCATCTCCATTGAATTCGACTGAACTTTCTGCCGTTTCTTTTCTATCTGCCCCTGTCCCATCGCCACTATTGTCGCTCCCTCCGTCGTCAGCATTCATACATCCAGCCGTTCCCCACTCATAATCGGTAGTCACCCAATCGTTCCAGGTGGCACCAGTTTCAGTCCACGGTTTAAATATCCGATAAGCATAGATATCGTAAGTGTAAATGGCAGTCTGGGTAATATAGAGACTACAAACACAAGCTGTTATCGTGGCATTCTCACCTAATTCAGAAGCCACATTTTTAACCCGAACAACAGCGTGGCGTATGTCCCCAGAGTTCTCATAGCCAACGCGGGCGTATGTGGCAGCCCCATTATTAGCGTCTGCATCGTTCGACCGGAGACCTGCATCGTCCATATTGGTCGTCCCCTCGATCCTCTTAGTGTCCGCCCAAGCCTGTCCACAAATCAGAAACAGAAGAACCGCCAACTGCAAACCGACAATTGCTAACTTTTTCATTTTTTCTTTCAGGGCATAGCCTTTTTTTCAATTCGGTTAGTTATTGTTTCCGGAATCCACCAACATTCACACCCCCAAATTTTTCTTCGTCCCAGTTTAAAGCGGGGTATCCATAATCGCATACCTTCAACTTTCTCAGCTCCGATATAAACCCCAATACCCAAAAATGTGGTTTGATCTACGTCAAAAATCTTAACCTTACGTCCTTTTCTTAACCTATACATCCATTTAACCTTTCTTTCAGGGCATAGCCCCCAGGTGTGTCTGGGGGCTATGTCCTCTCCCTACCTGTTGTCTCTATGAATCGAGTTTAAATTGTTTAACCTATTCTTCTAAAAATGGATTCTTTATTGTAGCTACCTCCGAAGACGGTGGAGTTGGGGATTCTTTTAAAGCTCCCCGTAAAAATTCAGCATGGCGAGATATTATTGAATTTAATTCGCCATTACCCTCCCAAACCGCCCGGTGTATCTGATCCTTTACTGCCTTCCTTTGTATGGGATCAGAAAAAGCTCCATCAATTATGGTTAGCAAAACACCTTCAAAAAATTTTGTGCTATCATAAATCGCATCACATAACCAGTGACTTGACTTTTCACTTAAATTAGACATGACTAAACTCCTTTCCAACTAAACTTATAACTCGACCCACAGAGACCTGTTGAGCCTCAATAAACCCGCTGCTGGGGGCTCAGGTCAAAGACGGGGTGGTTATTTAGTCCGGCTCTTTGGACGATGGTGTCCCAAACTTGTGTGCTAATTTCTTGCCCGTTTTCCACAATCCTACCGCTCCGACAAAAATAGCCGCAGAGGTAAAGAAAAATCCCAGTGGATCGGGTAGAACATTAAGCCCAAACCCTAATGAAATTACACCTGTGCCGATCAAAAGCTGTTTCTTCCCTTTGAGTTCCACAATATCCTTCAGGAAATTAACAGCGATGATAACCGTCGGAATACACATCGCTACATAACCGGCATCCACACCCAACGTATCATATAGTGTTTCAAACATCTTTTACCTCCTCAAAAATCCAGCCCAATCTGCCAACCGGCAGTCAAGCCAAAGAACCAATCCTCTATCATCTGGGTGGCTTCAAACTCAACGATGGTCGTAGCTCCCAGCATTGGGAACATTAGTCCGACCCCGCCATTGAAAGACGCTTCGGCAAACGAACCACCCGACTCATGCGTCCCACCCAGTCCAGTGAAAAGATAAATCTGGGCTTTATTCTCCTCCGATAGCCCCTTTCCCGATCCTGGCTTTGAGACCTCAACCTTTTCAACTTTTCGGGTAAAGAAATAAACCGTGCCACCGTAGTTTTCCCAATTTCCATCAGCGTTCTTAATATTCTCGAAGTTTCCGCCGACAGCAATCATGTCCTTAAATACTGGTCTCAAAAAACTAACCTTAGCCGTCCCCCAAACATCCCCGTTTTTTAGCTGAGTGTCAGTAGCCCTCACACCACCCGTTATCCGGAAATAGTAGTTGTGTAGCGTCTCCGCCTGTGGCTTATCAGGCCAGATAAGATTAAAAAATCCACCGATAAGCACACAAAGTATTATCTTTCTAAGCATCCTTTTTCACCTCCTTTTTATTAATAATTTTTATAGGTCTAAGCACAACACAAGATACACCCTCAGAGGTTGTCCCTCTTGACATCTCATACGTTTTTTCCTTTAAGGCAACTATCTTTTTCGTTGTTCACCTCCCTTTATTTTAAAAAGAACCATACGACATCATCTAAAAGCATCCAACCCCACTTTAGAAAATCGCATAACTGTATGAGATAATTTTGCCACTTCATTTTTTCTTTCCATTGAGTTCTCTGAGTTCATCCTTAATTTCATCTAAGCTCTCTTTTATGTGACCATAGTGGGTTTGCATCTCAACGATGTCTTTACCGTTCTTAACTATGCCATCACAATTCTTTTCCACCTTTTTTTTTAACGGCACAAAAAAGTAAACCAAAACGAGAACAAATAGCCATCTTATACCCTCAAGAATTTCAGGAGTCATAAGCCAAGATCTCCTCCAGTGTGAAAGTGATCGGTTCGGTCATGGATTCCCTTTCTTATATTTCAAATATGCCCCAAGATTAAACTTAAAACCCGAATCCTCTAAAAGCTCTTTTTTAGCTCGTTGCCACTCTGCCCCTCCACGTCCATATTCTTTTTCGATCTTAACAAATTTGTCGTAGGGGTGAGCATAGGTTTGCATTCCCACTCCAAAAAACGGCAATGTCACCAAGGGAAGCAATTGAGGATCATCCCTAACCAATTCCACCATATCTGCCAGAACCATAGGAATAAATCTTTTACCCACTTCTTTGGGAATACTTACATCCCTACCCGCAAAATCCTTACCTTTCAGTAGGGTAGTTGCAAAAGAAGTAAGGGGAGATTCCTTGTATTCTACTTGCTGCATGACAATATCCAATCGGGTGCGTGGCTTATATCCCTCCCCTAAGATAGTTTCTTTTCCAGTAGTCGTGCTAATAGTTCTCCCCATTATTAGTTGTGCCCCCGCCCTCATAAATTGCCCGAAACCAGCTAATATATCAATTCTGGTATTCCTGATTTTAATTTTTCCAAAATCAGCACTAAGGGGATTCCAACCTGCATCTACGCCTGGTGTCAACTCAGCTAAGGTTAAAATCGTTACGGCTGTTCCACTGGCAGTCAAGGCAGTCTTCAGGGCTTGTGTGCGGACAAATTTCGGTTGTTTTATATAATAAACTGGATTCAGTAACTTCATACGAGCCATGTTTAATCGTGGAGAAAAGAAAAGGGCATTAAGGGCTACAGCCGAACTTTCAAAGCTCCCCAAATGACCCCTGCCCGTTGCGTTATTAACAAAGTCAGCGATCTTTCTCGCTAAGAACGGATTTTTTCTTGGATTCAAACCCATACCTTCTGCATCCTTAACCATTCTGCTGAATATGTCTAATCTGAATTTGTTGGCAAATGATGTGTAGGCTCTACTTGAAGCCCTTATTCCCCTACCAACAACAGGTATCTTCTCTGCCCATTGAGACATAAAGGCCTCTTCTCGCTGGGTCATTATTCTCCCCAATTCGGTAAAGGAAACCTTACTTTGTTTTGCCAACATAAAGTCTGGATGTTTGGTTAGGACTTGTCGGGATGCCTGATATGCTTTCTCTGATCCAAATATTTTGAATTGTCCTTTCCAAGAATCCCAAAATTGTTTTCTATAACGTGGGGCGGCAAACGCTCCCTGCCTTCCACCAAAAGATAGATCAAAAGAAGCCATTACAGAACGAGGGATATTAGCTAACTGCCAACCCGCCTCTTTGAATTTTTCCCAGAGCGGTCTTTTCTCCATAACGGTTTTCATAAATTCCGCAGGAAAAATTTGTTCCAATAAAGTCAATTCCCCTTTTGTCGGCACCCTGCCACCGTGTTCACCGAACATTTTGACTAAACCCTCCCTGGCTGTAAGTTTCTCAAATTCGGTAAGATAAGCACTATCCCTTACCTTATTGAAAAGGTTGTCTATGTCTGCCTGTGATACCTTGCTTCTGATTGACTCAAACGTAACCTTTGCCATTTCACCTGTAAATTGACCCTTTTCCGCATAAAAACCTGCCTCGCCTGTTGTTTTTTCTCTAATAGCTAACGACTTAGCCAATCTTGCTCCCCGCTCCTTCGTATACAAAGCCTCCTGCTCTTTTCTAAGAGGTTTCGCTTCTTTAAGGGCACTTACAACCCTCTGCACCGAAGCCTCTTGCCCAACACTACTAACACCACCCATAATTCCAGGTCCAAATGCAGGCTCTCGAAAGTAAGCGTGTTCCTCTGGGGGCAATGTTGGTGCTTTAGGATGAACCTTTTTATATTCTTGTATCAACAAAGGATAGTCGGGGTGTGACTTTTTCATTATTTTCCAATCATATCCCCTTGACTCAACAAATTCCCTAAATGTTTCTGCGGGAATCTCGGCGGGCTTTTCCGTCACGCCTTTCTCTTTCAGTTCCCTTGCCAGCTTTAGCTCGGCTTTGCCAGGGACGGGGGGTTTCTTGAGCACTTCAATTGGCATCACAGGAACTTCTTTCCCCTTTTGACGCTTCAATAAAACATCTTGGGATTTGACATAATTAACTATCTGCTTTGCCTTCACCGCCATCCTACCCTTTGGTATTTTCCCAATACTACGCCCCACTGCTTTTACTACCCACGCCGTTATAACTGGTGCAGATGGATCTTGTAAAAATTCTCCTTGTCGCCGTTCATATTCTTCTTTCCCCTTACCGCCTTTCATCTCAAGCGGACTTACATTGTAAGTAATTAACCATGCAAGATTCTGAAGGGTATGGGCGGCAGAAACAACCATTTTACCACCCTTCTTTTTCAATATCTGATTACTTTCTTCGGGTGAACTTGCCGAAATAATCTCTAATGCAGTTTCTCCCATCTCCGAAATAAATTCCGGCATACCAAAACCAAATCTAATTAGTCCTTTAATAGCATTCATGGCGGGATCATCGCCTGGTTGCAGTGCTCTCTGAACACCCCTATATATGTTTTTTGTGGTTTTCTCAAATCTTTCAGCGAAATCAGGCAGGGGTGCTTCAAAGCGTGGTTTTCTCCTTTCGGCTTCCGTCCACTTTTCTTCTTCAGTCGGAGGTCTTATTGTGGGAGGGGGTCGCTGTGGGAGTGTTGTAACCGCCGTTGTGGCTTGCGGTGCGGGTAGTGGCTCAGTAGTTCTAAGGGTTTTATATATAGGAGGAGGTCGTTCTCTTGGCTTCGGTTTAAATATATCACCAACAGCTTCAACCAAAGGAATGTGCCCTTTTATCTGAATTCCAGGCAGTTTCCGCCGTAGTTTCTGCATCCAGTCGAGACCTTCTTTCTCTTCATCTAAAAAATATCCCGAATAATCGGGTTTTTCAGTCCCTGTAAAATACTTGGAGTAATCGGTCATATTATCACTGTTGCCTCCGATAGGTTGCATCAATTTGACCTTGAGGTGAAAGCCCTAATTGCTCAAAGATATAGTCAAAATCCCATTCAGGATAATCCCCCTTTACCGCCTCCCAATCAACCTCCCTGCCTTTTGCCTTACGAATAAACTCATCCATTTCGGAACGCACTCCTGCTGGAGTGATCCTTTTCACCACACCCGACTTGATTCCTACCTGCTTAGCCACCTCCTTGGCTAATATATCAGCACGAAAATCTCCTTTGGGCAAATTTACCTTCCATCCCCTCCAAAAGTTTTCTTTGGTAATAGGATCCATCTCCTCTGCTTTTATTTCTTGTGTTCTTTTATACCATGCTGCGCTAAAAGCCTTTGCATAAGCCTTGATTTCTTTTTCCCGTTTCTCTTTTTCTTCAAGAGTTTTTTCAACCCGATATGGAACTTTGGGTTCTTTAAATTCTTGGGATATTGCTTTTGTGACTCGCAAATAATCCTCAACGGTTTTACCTGGATTATCCGTAAGCCATTGTTGCATTTGACTTAGTTGGGGATCAACTAACCTCATGAGCTTATCCCGATAATCCTCTGTAAATCCTGGCTCTGCACCCTTTGCATACCATGGCAGTTTACCATAAGGCGATTCGGGTGGTTGATTCATCAGGTTCCACAGCTTTTGTTGGGCTACATTCAGATGACCCCCGGATATTCTCAATTGCTCTTCTTCCGTGCTTCGCTGCCGACGTTGACCCAAAATGCTTTGACCGAGTTGAAAGCCCTGTGCATATTTATCCATAGTAGATGGCATTTTTTACCTCCCCAAGAAGCCTGGTTGATATTGCATTCCACCACCAGACCTTAGAAGATCATCAAGACCCGCACCCTGTTTTTGTCCGTCCATTCCCAGTGCCTTGTAAAGTCCTGCCAAGAAAGCCGCATCTCCACCAATATTTCCAGCAATCCCTCCCCAGTCTGTTGGCTGTTGATAAGTTCCACTCAACAGGTTCTGCAGTTGTCCCATGATGCCCATTTCCCACCGGGCTCCCTCTCGCCCCAAAGCCTGTGCTCTTGGATTTGTAACTTGCCTGAGCATCTGTGCTGAGTGCAACCCAGATGCCCCTGCTTGTCGTGCAAACCGCCGTTCCATTTGTTTGCCCTGCTGAATATATGGAACAGAAATCTGTGAACTCATCCAGCTGGGCATCCCACCGGACAACAACCCTTGTAACCGATTATAAAGTTGTTGCTGTTCTGGTGATAAACCCTGCTGTTTGCCTCCGAATAATCCACTTAGAATATTAGTCCCAGCGGATATTCCCATTGGTAACAACCATCCCGGTAACGGCATTATGTCCTCCTTTTTTATTTCCTAAATTTTTGATTAACCGTCCATTCCCACCAAAAGCGGGATAACGTAAAGTCATCTATATTAGAACCCGTCTCCAGTTTCATGCTTATATTTTTGCCCCACAAATCTTCAGGCAAAAGCATTTCTTCTCGACAATCACTCCCGCAGATCAAACTGTCATAGTAAACCGAATCATTGTAATTTTTATACCAAGTCAAATAAATGTTTCCTGTGTCTAAAAAAGCCTCAACCGTTGCAAATCTCATTTCATAATCAAAAGAAGGATATTGCCCAAAATTGACGTAGGGAGTCTGATAAGTCAAAATCACCGCATCATCCACATCGTCCGCTTGCGTGGCGTAGTTGTAGACTCCACCTGACGGGTGAGCAAAGATTATCTTGGCTGTGGTATCACTAAGACTGTGCTGGTAAGCATAGGCAGAAGCACTGAAACTTTCTCTTGACCAACTATGATGGTCAAGAGACCAAGCAATGGTTTTACTATTAGCGGAAGGTGAATACGTTCCCTTGCTTAAAGCTACCCGAACATGGCTATGGTCATCAATGCCTTCATCATCGTTAATCTTTATAGATGAACCCACTAAGTTTCCACCTGAATCGTATCTGCGCAAATAAACATCTGAATGCTGACCAGTATGTGGGGGCACTCGGTCGTCATCCCAGACCACAACGAAACTTCCCCCTGCATCCATTGCTACATCGGGTTCTTCTTGCTCATATACAGACGAATCACTGATGGCGAAATTAACACCTACCGCATCCCCATCAGAATCATATCTTTGTCCATATATCTGTTGCGTGCCACTTCTGTCGTCTTCCCACACTATCACGCAATTATTGTCTTTGTCTACATCAACCCTTGGAAAACGTTGCGCTCCAGTAGTGTTATCATTAACAACAACGGCTCCAGTTTTATATACATCAAAATCATTAACTTGCTCTGTCCAGCATGTGACAAAACCGCCATCATAAAAAATACCGATGCATGGTTCTATGGAGTTTGGATCAGAAACCTGTATGCCATTATCACACCTATGTATTCTTTGCCCACACCTATTAACTGAATTGCCATATATATCAAAACCATCATTTGTGGCGGGATGACGATGGTCAGACCATACAACATTAACCATCCCAGAATAATCATAACCGACACATGGATGGTCTAAGTTGTAATTATAAGCTCCACAACACACACAAGTACCACAACAACACTCACCTTCGGGACAGGGGCAAGCATCACTACAAGGATAATCACAACACCAACAACCCATATCGCATTCATCACACAATCTGGTAGTGCTAATCAACTGTCCAGCAGAATTATAAACCTTAGTATACAAATAAATAATTTCTGTGCCCTGATCCTGATCCCAAGAAACGGCAAAGCGACCATCGGGAAGCATACTAATAGTAGGAAACTGTTCCTTTTCTGCACTTCCGGCAATTACAAAGTCTGAACCCAATGGATTTCCGTTAAAATCATAACGTCTACCATAAATGTCGTAGTTTCCCATCCTTGCATCTGCCCAGACCACAACAAAATTACCCTGTGCATCCGAAGCCACATCAGGATAAACCTGAAAAGTATCATTATCACCAGCTTCGGTCTGTGCATTACAAACCAGAATATTGCTCCCAATTATGCTATCATAGCCAATTAAAACCTGTGCATATATATCTCCCAAAGGATCGTCCCGATTATCCTCCCACACAACAACCACCCGCCCGGTGTCACTGTAAACACTATCGGGATAACTCAGATAATAATGCCTATCCTGTGGGTTATAGATCGCCGACACATTCTCCAGTGCATCCAAATTCCATTCCTCAAAGATCGGGTCAATCTTTGCCGAAATCGAAACAGGTTTACGCTTATCATAAGCCCACACCCCATGTTGATCGGGAAACAATAATATGCCCTCTGCCGGAGAAATGGCTGAATTAGACACACAGCCAACCCCGCTTTGAATAAGCCAAAAATTGTAAGCGTCACCCGAAGGAACGATCTTGTAAAGGCTGTTATTTTTAGATACTATCATTTCTTGTCTGGGCACATCGGTATATTCACCAGGGAATTTTGCCATGCCAGTGATGAAGTCCCCATCATCCGATTCAATCCAAACCTCATTTTCAGGCGGCCAGTTCCCCAGATCGTTTAATCCACTCCAAACCACCCGATTCTTTTCCTGCTCGTCCCC
>Ga0114925_10000136_pt1 | contig 27087 bp, 29 predicted proteins | sample SumtaG_2_FD_87287 | JGI IMG/M metagenome (GOLD analysis project Ga0114925, IMG submission 87287) | Deep subsurface microbial communities from Indian Ocean to uncover new lineages of life (NeLLi) - Sumatra_00607 metaG | ecosystem: Environmental > Aquatic > Marine > Oceanic > Sediment | place... | reverse complement strand
TTTTCTTTTTTTTTTTATTTTTAATAAAATAATTAGGAAGTTTTTGCCCTATTATGCATCCAAGAACATTCAATAAAAGAAAAAAAATATAACTAAAAGAGTATAGCATTAATCCTGTTTGTCCATATTTAGAGAGAATCCAAGATGGAAATGGATATTGATACAATTTATCACTCCAAACCAATATAAATGAAAGCGTTAACAGAAGAATTTGATAATAATTGTTTTTACTAGAATTATTATTAATTTTTTGTTGCATGTTTTTTTCATGCAGGATATCCTTGAAATCAAAAAAATACATCGCAGATAAGATTGGGATTATTGAAATTCCCCCAATAAGAAAAAAATAAGTCCACAAATTAAGGTTATAAATATCAGTAACAATAAACATAAAGACTAAAGAGGGTATAAAGCCTCCAAAGTTTGCAGAAACATTGATAATGGTCAAATTTCTGTCTTTAATTTTTTCATTTATAGCAGAGTCTAAAAGAATTTTGCTCATACCTACTTTAATTATTTCATTACTTAGTAAGTTTAACGCTAAAAACAACCCAAAAAAGTATAAAATCTCACTAGAAAAAACTGTAGCGATAAAGCTAAATAGAAATAAGAAAAATGAGAAAAGCAGAATCTCTTTTTTGTAGTGATCAAATTTATCAAACAAGAAACCAAGAACTGGTGCTACAAATAAAACTGAAAAAACAAAAATTTGCAAGAACGCTAAATCAGTTCTATCTACATTTAATATACTTAACAAGTAAACAGGTAAATAAACAGTAAGATAAATAGTTATAGAGCTTAAAATAAAATAAACAATAAAAAATCCTAAATAATTAGATATTAATCTTTTAGGAGTCTCGATAATCAAAAAATTCTTTGTAAACTTGCTACTTGAAGATTCACTCGAATCACCTTCTTTTAATACAGTTTTATACCTTAAACGTTTCATTTATTAATCTCTCATAATTATTTCTCGATTCTTATATTTTTTTAAATCATAAATTTAAAAAGAGCAATAATTTGACAGTCTTATTTAATAAAAAAAGAATATGATTTAATAAGCAAAACTAACCATTTTCTAAAGAGATAGATAGCGAATAGAATTCAATAAATAAAGATAAAAATTTAATAAGTATCTTTTAGGGATTTTTAGGTAATTAATCATCAGTTTCGAGAGAGTTAATAGGGCCTCCACAAATATAACAGGAAGTACATTTTGAATCTACTTCAATAGAAAATCTACAATTAGGGCATTGAATATAAACAATATTATGAAAATACATAGAATAATGTCTAGATTGCTTTATTTAAATTGCAACAAAAATTCTTGAAATAAATGTCTAAAATTAGAAACTCCTTAAATTTAGAAATTAGAGATGCTAAAGCGATTAAATGCCTTTATTTGCCACGTCCTTTATTTGCTTTAATACTAGGGCGCGTTTTTTCCGAACCCCATCCTTTCTTATGTAATCCTCGGGCTCTTTTTCCGGCAGACGTTAAACCACGAGTTACTCTTTTTGTATGTTGAGGTTCAATGATCCAATTTATTTTAGGGTCAGATTTTATTACCGGGTGGTTTGGATCTACGAGTAGTACTTCATAATAATGATGCCGGCCATCAGCATATACTTTATAACTGTTTAAGACTTGCATATTTGGATATTTTCTTTGAACTCGTTCTTCCGCAATCCATTGAAGATTCTTTCCAGTTGTATACTTAGAAACCCCCATTGCTCTAGGTTTTCTCCCGCGTTTTGGACGAACTTTATGCATCCCTCCTTTCCTTATCCTTGCTCTCACAACTACATATCCTTGTTTAGCTTTATACCCTAATGATCTTGCTCGATGAATCTTAGTCGGTCTCTCTACCCTTTGAATCGATCTACCTTTTCGGTATTCAATTCCTCGATACCAATGTGGGGTTTGATAACCTGTTTCATGTTTCTCAAAAGTTTCTTTGACGTATTTATAACCAGACTTCACTTTTTCACAGCACTCTTAAATTGTTATAAAATTTAAAATTCACAGAAATTAATTAATTTTACCATTTTCTATTATATAAAACAAATTTTTTTTGTGTTATAATAAAATTTAAACGTCATATAAGATATTTTATTAAGTATAAGACATTAAACAGGTAAAAAGAGGGCCTATAGCCTAGCCTGGATTGGGCGTCGGACTTCTAATCCGAAAGTCGCAGGTTCGAATCCTGCTAGGCCCGCTCATTATTATTCCTTAACTCAAGTTCTTGATCTTAATTTTAAATCCATAACAACTAATTCAGAGTTCGGAGAATAATGTTTAACAATTTTAGAGTTAAGAATTTTGTCAATAGAGTAATGGAATTTACGTAAAGCTGTTTTAACGTTTTTAAAAGCTTTTTCAATGGGATCTGGTTTTTCACTGAATTGATAATAATGTAAGATCCCCCCAGTTTTTTTCATTAAATAACATCCAACATTTATATAATTAATTGCCTTTTTGGGCAAATTCATTATAATTCTATCAGCGCTATTTTGAAATTTTTTGCTATTTTCACTTGTAGGAAGAATAAGAGAATTTATATCAAGATTATAAGGAATTACATTACCTGAGAGTTTGTTTAGATTGATATTTTCTTTTAGGTAGTGATATGCAATGGGATTTATATCAAAAGCGTGAATAATTACTTTATGTTTCTTAGCAATTTGAATAGCAATGGGCCCCACTCCACTAAACAAGTCAAAGATCACCTCTCCTTCACTTATTGGACCCGAAGCAAGACGTTTTCTTTCAAAAACTAGCCTTGGAGTGAAGAATGTTTTTTTTATATCTAATTTAAAAGTACAACTATTTTCTTTGTATAATGTCTCTGATTTGTTTGTTCCTTTTAAAATTTTTAAATCTCTAACACGATGTTCTCCTTTAATTTCACTAGCTTTTTCATAGACCGTTTTTACTTTTTTATTTACTGAGATTAGAGCATCAGCAATTTTAAGCTTGAATGAATTATCAATTTTTGAATCTAAGTCTTTAAATTTATCGAATTCTAGAATAGCAATTTCGCCAATTATATCATAAGAATTAGGTATATACTGAATGTGGGTCTCAGGAAGATTATTTTTTAAAGCTTCTTTAAGGGTTTTAAATTTGTAGTCATCTCTTATTATTCCTTTACCCTCAATTATTTCAAATTCAATTTTTTGATTTTTAAAATGGTTAATAATATAATTTTCATTTAAAATAGGAAATAAAATGAAATCATCTTCATGGAGAACTTTCTTATTTTTATCGATAACTTCTACATCTTTCTTAATTTGTTTGATAACATTTTGACCATCAATCTTCTTAATTTTAAGATATTTAGTGTCTTTATCTAGTTCTTTTTGCATTTTTATCTTAATCTTTAAATGATATCGTAATTTTTTTTCCTGGAATTTTTAATTTTTCTAATAATTTTTTATCTAATTCATTAGAAGCTTTATTACATTTAATTAATATGGTTCTATTACAAATAAAATTACTTTTTCTAAAAACCATCTCTTTTTCATCTAGAAGAGCCAAATTTGGATCACCATAGCCATAGAATTGATCTTTTAAATCATCAACTTTGATAAAAACATTAATTTTTTTTCCTTTTCGAATCAAATCTTTTAATTCTGAATTAATATCTATACAAGCTTTGGAGCAGTTAATTCCTAAGATGCAATTCCCTTTTTTTGTTAAATTATCATCTTTAGTTAATTCGATTGTTGATTTATGAGAACATTGTATATTTTGATGTCCATAAGCGGTAATTTCTTCAATTATCTCCATTTAACTAATCAGCTTTGAAAAATAATAATATATCTTCAATATTGTTAGAAATTGAGAAATCAAGGTAATACTTGTCTTTAAACAAAATCTCTAAACCGCGTATAGGATGATCTTCATAATATTTAATATTTTCTTGATATTGATTAATATAGAATTCAGGAATTAAAATTCCAAATTTTTTATACGATTTGGAAAAAGATTTGAGGTAAATTTCTGTTTTTAGTAAACAATTTTCATATAAATTATCCTTAATTTCGGTAATCCCTATTGCTTCATATTGCCCCATTGGATATGTATCTATTAGATTGAGGGGAATGATTCCGAGGAAATTGGAAAGAAAAACTACATGTATAGAATTACGGGGAATTATTTCATTTCTATCTATCTCATCTAACCAACTATTAATCGTGGGAGAGGTTCTTCCTTTTACATCTAATTCAGGTAATATAATTAAATATCGGGCATCTCTTGGTACTTGGTAATTTGAAATTAATCTTTGATTATATCGGTGAATCAAAGGTCTATTTATACTTTCGGAGGAACCAAAAAGCCGGCCACTATTTTTATATAATTTCTCTTGAGATTCAAAAAAATCAAGATTTTTCTTCACAATATTAAAAGCCTTAACTAGATTCGGATGATTTCTAATCCTTTGTTCTACAAGTTCCCAGAGATTTCCCTCTCTGATAGCCTGCCTAATAGTTTTTAATTCTGAGAAAGAAAGATATAAATTATGCTTAGCTAATAATTGGGTTTTTAAATTATCTTCAAATCCTAAAACCTCCTTAGGTGTGTATTTAACACAGATAGGGCAGTGGCATGGGAATTCAGTTAAATCTTCCAGATTTTTTGTACCTGTAGAAAGAGTAAAATATCGGTTTTCTTTAGCATAGAGAATATAAGCAGCTGAATCCATTAAATCACATCCACAAGCAACTGCTAAAGAGAAAAACTGAGGTAAACCTAAACCAAACATATGGATTGGCTTATTAGAGATAATATTTTTTTTTACAGTTAATAATACATCGAGAGTTAAATCAAATCTGTAATTTAGAAATGCTTTAACGAGCCCACCTATAGCATAGACGGCAAAATCTAAATTATTCATTTCAAATATGCTTTTTTTTAATAAATCTTTATACTTTCCTCCATGAACAGGTCCAAACCAGTTACAATTTTCATTTCTGCGTCTTTCAATATTTTCTTTAGCTCTTTTGATGGTCTCATTTACTTTAATTTCAGCTTTTTCATGAGTATCATCAAGTTGAACTGGTATATCTAAAATAACTGGGAAATCTGAACCAATATCTTCTTGGAATCCTTCTATATCAGCAGGATTAATAATCATTTCTTTATCTTTATAAATATATTGCTGAAATGCTCCACTATCAGTGGCTATAAATCCATCAAAATTTAAAAATTCATGAATTCCCTTATCCAAAACAATTTCTCTTTTATTTTGACTCTGAAATATGATATAGGCATTTGTAAAAACGGCTTGTGCACCTATTTCTTTAAAATCCACCATAGGTAGCAAGTTCTTATAAGGATGAATGACAGGAAACAGATTTGGGGTAACCATCTCTTTTCTATTGGTATTTATCTTACCAATTCTCCCCAGTGCATCTATATCTAATACCTCAAATTTCAATCGAAAAAATCACCCAATTTATCTTTCTGAAATAATTCTTGTAGCCAATCAATGTTACCTAATAATAGATCATCATCTATTTCAGTTTTGTTAATAATTTTTAGAATCTTTACTGAAACCTCATCAAGAATGGAGTTACTCGTATCTATTTCATAAATTGGAATAATTAAATTCTTTTGGAGTAAATAATTAGCACAATTTCCCAAGATTTCGCTCTGAACATTTTCAATTACTTTTTCTTTACGATAATTTCGGTTCTGTAATCTTTTCATTAATTCATAAGGTTCGCATCTTAAAACAATAGCGAAGTCGAAATATTCATTAGGAATTATATCAGCAAAATGTCCTTCAATTATAAGAATTTCTTCATTTAATTGTTTGAATTTTTTAATTAAATTAATAATATTTTGAAGTAATTTATCTGTATCAATAACTTGTGTTTCTCTTTTCTTATCATATTTAACTATATATTCATCTGATAGTGCTATTTGATTTAAAGAAATTACATTGGCATTAATTTTTTCTGATATCATATTAGAGACAGTAGTCTTTCCAGTTCCCGGAGTTCCAGATATTACAACTATTTTCATCTATATTTTATAATAAAGGGATTAGGTTATAAAATTAATGGAAATAATGTATATACAGAAAGAATAAAAAAATATAGTGGGAAAGGGAGATTTCAACCGATAAATATATACATTATCCATACGGATCATCATTTTTTTACCCTAAATCTTGAATTTTTTACCTTTCACCTTCTAAAAGGTAAAAAAATATGGCGATTGTCCGTACAATGTCCGTACCTGATAAGTGGGAAAGGGGGGCTTCGAACCCCCGACCTCACGGTTATCAGCCGTGCGCTATACCAGGCTAAGCCACTCTCCCATAATGGGAATTTTAGTAATATAGTAATGAATATTTTAAAAAACGCAAATTAACGAATAAAATAATATATCGTATTTAAAAAATTTTTTGACCTAAAATATAATAGTCTAAAGGGGCATTTTATAATTAATTAATATAAGAAGAAAAATGCCAAAAATTTTAAATTATTCTATTATAGGGCTTGAGGATTACACAATTAGTTTTGAAAGTTATTGTTCTCTATGTGATATTCAACAGTTTTGCAAATATGGTAAAGAGGAGCCTTTTTCGATTAAAATCAGTTGTGGAGATTTGAATAGGGCTAAAGAAAAGGTAAAATTTGACCAGCTTCAAAAGCTTCAAAAGACTGAAGATGTTTCAGTTCCATATGAAGAATTAATAAAAAAAGTGAAAATTAATTTAACAAATATTATTTCTCAAATATGGAAAGGGAAGATAAAAGCCCATAAAGAAGAGATTAGATGCCTTGACACTCGTAAGCTGGATCCAATTTTAGTGAGTCAGCAGGGTCAGGATTGGTGGGCAGATTTTAATGCTACAATGAAAGTTATAAATGAAGAGTGTGAAAAAATTACTTAAACAGGCTTCAAAGAATTTGTAGACTTTATATATGCAATATTGAATAATATTATGAAATGCTTCTTTTTAGACAAATCAATAAGATTTTTCTATCAACAGAGGATGTGTTCAAAAATATAATAGAAGGTTTGGAAAACTGGTGTATTGCTTTTAATAATTTCTTCTTAATTTTCTGTGGATATTTGAAATATATTTTTGTTTTTATAATATTAACCATTGGAATATTTACGTTATTAAAATTAAGGGGGGTTTATAGCCAATCTAGATCAGCTAGCACGGAAGACAAAGAAAATTATATGATGAAACCTCGATTAATTTTAGGTTGTTGCTATGTTGTTTTAGGTTTTGGAATTTTATTTGATTATCTCACCTATTTTCTGCTGATTATATTAGAACCTTTACCTGATCGCTTAATATATAATTTTATTACATTTAGTGGAATAGATCCTTTTTATCTGAATGGGATAATGGATATTAGTGCTTCTCAATTTCCACATGAAAAGACGATTTATTATTGTTTTTCATTTATTTCATTGACTTCGATATTGGATATATTATTAAGTCTCTGGTATCTTATTAATAACAACAGTATAATTAATAACCCAAGGAGAACTATCTTATTTCTAATTTCTGGCATTACAGGAGGAATATTATTTGGCTTTAATACATGTCTTCCTTTTTTTCTGTGATAATTAAATTTCATAAAAATGAATTCTCTCATCTATATAACATCACATCTTGAGCGAAACATTTATATAATATAATATAATATTAATTATGCATCTAGAATATATTAGATTCAGTCACATTTAGTTCCAAAACAATATTTTATTCGCTACACGGGTTAATTGTTGCTTGGAAATATTCATTTGTAATATAGTTGGTATATTTATAGTTTTAAAGATAATATAGGGTTGGTATTATGGAAGTTGAATCAGATTTAAGTAATTTTTCAAATTTATGCCCAGAATGTGGGGGCAAGATTATTTTACTTCATGAGAAAGGAGAAACTGTATGTGGACAGTGTGGTTTAGTAATAAGCGAGCGAATTGTTGACATTTCTCATAGTGGTAAAAGAGCCTTTACCAAACAGGAAAAGGAATCTAGAGAAAGAACAGGATCTCCAATTTCAATCTTATTACCTGATATGGGCTTAAGTACGATTATAGATAAATCAAATATTAAAAGTCCCGATTTGAAAAGAGCTGCAAAATGGAATTCTCGCATGACCTGGGATAAACGTAATATGCTTATTGCAACAACCGAATTAAAGAGGATCGGAAGTAATATGAATTTGCCAAATCATGTTAAAAAAGCAGCAATAAGATTATATATCGAAGCTTTTAAAAAGAAATTACTCCGAGGCAGATCCATAAACGGGATGGTTGCTGCATGCTTATACTTTGCTTGTAGAGAAAGAAAAATCCCAAGAACTTTACAAGAGATTTTAGATCAAACCTCTATTAGTGCCAAAAATGTAAGACGGTGTTATAGAACACTGATTAGAGAATTAAATTTAAAAGTTCCCTCAACAGATCCCATCTCTCTTATTCCAAGATTTATAGCAGACTTGGAATTAGATGCAGATGCGGAAAATACAACAATAAGGATTTTACAAAATTTTACTTCTAAATTTTCTACAAGTGGTAAAGATCCAAAAGGTTTATGTGCAGGAGCATTGTATTTAGTTTGTAAAAAGAAAGATAAAAAGATTTCACAGAAAGATATTGCAAATTTAGTAGGAGTAACTGAAGTAACTCTTCGCTCAAGATATAAAGAACTTGTAAAAATGTTACATATTATGGTATAATTAAATTTTTTATTTTTTTTTTATTCTTCTTTCTTTAACATTAGTTTGATAAAATCTGGTAATGTTAATAAATAACTTTGAGCGTTTGGTAATTGATTTTTGATTTTAATAAAGAGCTGAGAATAATTTTCAGCTTTTTCCTTTTGCTTTAGTATATCATTTCTAGTTTGTTCTCTTACCGGTTCAACAGGAATTCCTCTCATTACAGCTCGCGCCGGAATAGTTAATCCTGGTGGAACCTGACTTTGGTTGAGGATTATTGCTCCTTCCCCAATAGAAGCTTCATCATAAATTAATGATCCCTCTTTTACTTGAACATAGTCTTCTAAGAAACATCCCAGTAGAGTAACTCCAGACTCTATAATACAATATCTTCCAATATTTATTGAACTTTTTTGTGAACGCGTAAACAAAATAACGCCATCAAAAATCGTTGTAAATTCTCCAATATTAATCGGTGAATTTTCTGCTCGAATAATTGATCCAGGCCAGATTATTACATTATCATTAACGCGAATATCTCCTATTAGTGTGGCCATTGGCGAGACATAACTATTTGGGCTTATTTCCGGTTTTTTTCCGTTATACTCTATTATAGGCATGTTAATCTCACTTAATATACTTATTAAAAGTTGTTAAAATAAAAGCTTTATATAAATTCAAATTATATCTGAAGAAATATAAACTTTTATTAACATTATTAGATATAGGTTTTAATTGGATTCTTTGATTCAAATAGAAAGAATTCAACTTCAGGAAACTCTAAACTCAAGATATTACAAAGTTTTTTCATTGCTAATAGTACATTCTGATAATGAGATGTTTCTATTAAATTGAGTCCAATATCTCTAGCAAGGATTGCATCAAAATAATTTATTTTTCCTGAAATATAACAATTACATCCCATATTCATAGCTTTCTTAATATAATTTGTTTTTGATATGGCTCCACCAATAATACATATTTTTTTTATTGATTTTTTAAGATCTCCAATATAAGAAACGTAATGCAAATTTAAATTTGTTTTTACCCGATTTATTAAATTTTCTAATGTAAAAGGTTGTTTCTGATTTAAGTAATTTATAGGTGAACATATTCTTCCAATAGGTATTTTTATACCATTTTTATTCTTAATTTCAAATATAGAGTCTATTTTTAAATAAAGAGCATTCGCAATTGTATCAGAAATGCCTTCTTCAGCTGATATAAATGTAGAATTCAATACAAATATTGAAACTGGGTACTTAGAGAGTAGTGTTAGTTTATTTATAATATTTTGATTGAATTTTTTTATTGGCTTGTTAATTAAGCTGTGATTAGATATTATTAAATTAACTTTCTGTTTTAGAGCAAAATGAATCGCTTCTAATGTTAAATCTATAGTTAACATTCCTTTCTTTATTATTTTATTATTCCTATTCTTATCATAATATAATCCATATGTCTCAGAATTTATTTTAAATGCTTTGGGTGATAATTTATTTGTTAAAAGTGTTGTAATTTCTTGAATTAGCATTTAAATCACTCCATAAAATTACTATAATAAAAAATCTGCTTAATTTAATATGATATGACTGAGTAAAGGTTTTTTAATTTGAAATTAAAATATATATATTAAATCAAAATAGGTTGAAAAGATATGAAAGAAGAAAATTGTATTTTTTGTAAAATAACGGTAAGAGAGATTCCCTCAAGGATTATATTTGAAAATGACTTAAACATTGCCTTTTTAGACACATCTCCTATCTCTAAAGGACATACAATCGTTATCCCAAAAACTCATTATTCAAATTTAGAAGATATACCTGATCATGAGCTTACTGAACTGTATAAGGTAGTAAAACAATTAGCAATAAAAATTCATCAAAAACTAAAAATTGATGGTTATAATATCCTTCAAAACAATTTTACAGCTGCGGGTCAAGTAATAAAACATTTTCACGTTCATATAATTCCAAGAAATTTCGATGATAAAAAACTTCAGATTAAAATTCCAAGAACTCAAACTTCTGAAGAAGAACTTAATAATATCTTTGAAGTCTTACAATTTTAATTCCTCTTTTAGAAATCTAAATTAATTCAAAAATTGTTTAGTTTATAAGAATATTTAGAAAATTAAAATTGTAATGAATCTTAAAGGCTTTTTTAAGAAACTTCGTTCCAAAACTAGAGAATTCTTAAGTGATGAATATGGAGGTAATATTGTAGAATATGCCCTTTTAGTTGGTTTTGCTTTGTTTATTTTTTTTATCATTATTAGTGTAGTTACTTCAATGTTAGATTGGACAGTTGGCTTATCAAATGGTTTTTTTGAAGTTTTTAAATAATTTTTCGAAAATAAGTTAAATTCGAATAATATATTTTACTAGATTTTAATGATCTTATTATCAACAAACATAAAATCATATTTTTCACCCCATTCATCAAGATTATTTATTACAAATTCAGTGTCTAGTTTTAAATGATCAACAAATATGTTAAATGGTATTTTATCTGCTCTATTCAGATATTTTCTTATTCTTTTATCAAGATCTGTTCCTTCAGGGGGTTTTTCTTTTCTTTTCCTAGCTCTTAATTTCTCTAAGAGTGGATCATTTTTACTATCATTAAAAAAATATTCTACAATATTACTGATTACTTGGGCTTTTGTGGCGCCAAAAACATCTACTAATTCATCAATTAACTTCATATAACTTTTGTTTAGAGTAACCGTTGTTCTTGTTGTATCAGTCATTTTCTGAACGAAAAAAATAATTCTATATTATTTATAGGAAAATTTTCATTTTTAAATCTTATGCTAATTGATGATAATAATACATAAATAAGCATTATTTAAATATCAATTGACTTTATTAGATCATAAGAACAAAATTTTTCACTTTAAACTTGAAAGAGTCGAAAAATTGTCGTTTTTAAAATCAAATTGGATGTGGAGGAATTAAATATGGGAAATACTTTATCAATTGAAAATTATCCTGGCCTAAAAGAATACTTATCACCAATTCAATTTAATTTAATTAAAGCTCTAAAAGAAGTTGGTCCCTTAACTCGGAATGATTTAGTAAAAGAATTAAAAACTCCAAGAACGACTATCTATGACAATCTTGTTAAACTCCAGAAAAGAAAATTAATTGAAAAATTTTCTCGTAACAACGGAGGAAGAGGACGACCTCTTGTGTTTTGGAAATTTAAGCGTTAATTCAATCTTTTTTATTATTTTTTATATTTTAGTAAAATAAATTGTTAATAAGGTAATAATATCAATATATACTCTTAGATTTCCATTGCAAATTTTATTTTAAAATATGATAAAAAAAATATTCTTCTTTAATTTTAAAATAAGGCCCAGTGAAGTATACTAAGAAAATATATAAATAGATCTATTTCCATTTTAATAAACAAACTTTTCCAGATTAATCTAAAAGTCTTAAAATCTCCAGTCGAAATAATGGAGTATAAAAAGAATCTAATAAATATAAAATAATCTTTTAAGGTTTTAAACAAGATTTTCTATTTTGGAATATAGTAATATTCGTTTATCCTTTTTTGATAAATATCTTTGTTACTTCCTAATTTATTTACACGTGGTCTTTTAGTAGTAGCATCTCTCCTAAATGTTATTTCCATTATTTTAAGAAACGAATTAAAACCATCCCTTAAATTTTGAGGAGGATTTGCCTTACCTTCTAGACCAGGTACCCCCTCAAAAACTACTATTGAATCTGCTATAAAATCTTGTGTTATTATATCATGTTCCACGACAAAACTAGATTTTTTCAATTCTTCAATAGATTTTCTCAGTAATTGAGCTATTTGCAGCCTCATTTCGACATCTAAAAATGCCGAAGGCTCATCTAACAAATAAATGTCAGCTTCTTCCGAAAGACATTTGGCAATAGCCACTCTTTGTAATTCTCCTACACTTAATTCAGAAAAACTCCGTTCTCTTATATTTTCGAGCTTTAGATTATTTATCAATCTCTTTTTATAAGATTGACTCAGATGAGGAGCTAATTTTATTTGTTTAATAAGATCTGATACTAACCCCTCTTCTCCAATTTTGATATATTGGGGTTTAATAACGACTTTCAATTTTTGAGAATCGCTTTCATAGGCTCCCTCAATTTTTTCGTCAGATTCTTTATAATCAGCATGAATTGCATCTGCGATTGAATTTATGAAAGTAGTTTTCCCAATTCCATTTGGTCCTAAAATCCCTATAATCTCACCAGCATGAATTTCACTCCCAGATCCAGTTAAATGAAAATTCCCTAATGATGTTTCAATATCATCATATGAAAAAATGACATCTCCAGAGTCAAATAAGGATTCCTGAGGTGGACGTTCATGAAATATTATGGGGTCATCTCTAAATCTAATATTTTCATCTTTAATATATCCATTCAAATATATATTAATACCAACTCTAACGCCTTGAGGGTGGGAGACTATCCCATAAACACCAGGTTGCCCATATAAAATCGAAACATAATCACTCAGATAGTCTAAAATAGCTAAATCGTGTTCAACAACAATAATAGTTTTATTTTTTTCTGATAAAGCACGAATTAATTTTCCCATATTAATTCTTTCACTAACATCTAAATATGAACTTGGTTCATCAAATAAATATATATCCCCATCTTTAAGATAAGCGGCAGCAATAGCTACTCTTTGCAATTCACCACCCGATAATACCCTTATTTCTCTATCCAAGATTTCTGTAAGATTCAAATTCTCAGAAACCTGCTCTAGTTGTTCTCCAATATCATTTCTATTTAAAAGATCGTATACTTTTCCTTCTACAAATTTAGGAATCACAGTAATATTTTGAGGTTTATGAATAATCTTAGATTTTTCTTCTTTAAGATCAATGAAGTATTGATGTAATTCAGACCCTTTAAAATGCTCAATTATTTCTTTCCAGTGTGGAGTATTTTCTCCAAATCTTCCAAAATTTATAATTAATTCATTAGATAATATTTTTAATAAAGTACTTTTACCAATTCCATTTTGTCCTATTAATCCAAGAACTTTCCCCTTTTTAGGTATCGCCATACGAAATAATGAGAATTGATCTTGTCCATATCGATATGTAATTTGATTCTCCAATGGATCGGGTAAATTTACAATACTAATTGCATTAAAAGGACATTTCTTAATACATATACCTTCTCCAGAACATAAACTCTCCGTAATTGTTACATACTTCTCATCAGGACTTAAAACTATTGTTTTGTCTCCCGTTCTCACTCTAGGGCAATATTTTATACACGGTTTTTCTCCAAAAGGACTACATTTATCAGGTTTACAAAAATCCTTATTTAAAACAGCAATCCGCATTATATAGCTCACTATTATTTAAAAGCAAAAATGATAAATATAATTTGCTTACGTTAAATATACTATTATACATAATAGAAAAATTTTTGTAATACAGAATATTAACCCATTAAAGAAAAAGCTATGTAGTGAAGAAAATTTGAGTGAGGATTTTCCAGTTCATTGGTTAGAAGAAATTGTTGAAGAAATTTACTCGCGTAAACCCATTGAAATAACACTTTCTACGGGTAAGACTCCGTCAGGGCATATCCATTTAGGAATATTACGTGAAATTATAATTTGTGATGCATTAAGAAGGATATTTGAGGAAAAAGGTAATAAAGTTAATAATTTATTATTTTTCGACAGTTTAGATGCAGCTAAACGATTTCCCGGATATATTCCAAAAAAATTTCAAAAAAGAAACCTTGGAAAACCTTTTGCTATGATACCATGCCCTTATGAAGATTGCAATTGTGAGAGTTATGCTCATCATTTTGGTAATGAATTAATAGAAGTGTTTCCTGACTTTGGGATTCAAATAACAATAATTTGAACTCATGAGTTATATAAAACAAAAAAAATGCAGGAAAAAATAAGAATTGCACTTAAAAATACAGATAAAATTAAGGAAATCTTGAGAAAATATATTCTTCCTACACTAAGAGAAGTAGATAAAGAAGAATTTATTGAAATGCAAAAAGATTGGATGCCAGTGATGGCGATATGTGAAAAATGTAATAGAATTCAACATCGCGATAATGAAGAATCTATTAAACCAAATAGAGTAAAAGAATATTTTGGTGATAAAGAGGTAGTTTCATATGTATGTGAAGCATGTGGGCATACCGGAAAGCTTTCTATTTGGAGTGGAAGATTAAAATTAAATTGGCGTGTAGATTGGCCTGCTAAATGGGCTTTATATAAAACCACTTGTGAGCCTGCAGGGAAAGACCATAGTGTTAAAGGTGGAGCTTATGATACAGGAATAGAATTATGCCAAGAGTTATATGGTTATGTAGGACCAGTTAAAGTTCCTTATGAATGGTTAAGATTAGGTGATCAAGATATGGGAACTTCTAAAGGTCATATTTTTACACCAAAGAAATATCTAGAAATTGCAGATCCAAGGATTTATAGAACAATAATTTTAAGAACCAACCCGATAAAACACATCACATTTAGAATTGAAGAGATCTCCCAGTATTATGATTATTATGAAAGAATGGAAAATATTTACTATAATATAGAAAAAACAGAAGATTCTGAGGAGAATATGTTTTTTAATTGCATTTTTCCCTTAACTCAGATAACTGATATTCCTGAAATAAAATTGAAACAATTACCCTTGAAACTTCTAACTTTTTTAACACAAGTTCAAAATGTTTTAAGTATAGATAAACTCTACGAGAAAGCAAAAATTTTCATGGAAAATCACAACTTTGAAAATGTAATTACTATACATGAATTTAAGACACTTCTTACCCAAACAAAAAATTGGCTCGAAGAAGTAAAAAAAATTGTAGAAAATGAAAAAGATCCAAAAGTCAAAAGAGAAATTATAAGAAAAGTGGAAATCTTTACTATCCCTAACGAAATTGATAAAATATTGATAAAAAATATGGATGAAAAACAAATTAAAGGAGTACGAATACTAAAAGAATATTTTGAAAAGAATGATGACTTAGATGCTGATTCTGTTCAAAATAAGATTTTTACTATAGCTAAAAAAGATCTAGTTATCCCTCCAAGAAAATTTTTTGAAACTATCTATCAAATTATCTTAGGTAAAAAAAGTGGTCCACGATTGGGACCATTTCTATCCTTGCTGGATAAAGATTGGCTATTGAAGAGATTTAATATCTAAATTCTTAAAGTAATATATTAAGTAAAATGAGTTTATTATTAATCATAAGTTTTCTTTTTCTTCAGGATCAAATGGTTTCTCAGCCACAATTTCTTGTTCACTTTTTTTCTCTTTCCTCATGAATAATTTTCTTTTTTTCTTTTCTTTAAGGTTTTTATAACACTCTGGACAATAATTAAAGGCTTCTGAAATCATTTCTCCACATTTTTTGCAATGCTTATGTGGATAAATATAGGTTTCTATTTTTTTTTTATATCTTTCGAATTTACTCAAGTTAAATCTCCAATGTTTTTAAGTATATAATTACCAAAGAATTATAACTTTTTCACTCCATCTTTATCAATTTTAATTTGAAAAAATTGGGTTTTTTCTAAAGCATTTATTATTTCGAGAGGATAGGAGGGAAATTTTGAAGAAAATAGTTTGTTGTTGTTGATTATTTCATTTAATTTATTACGCCAATAACTTAAAACAGTCTCTATTTGATTTGGATTCACTAACGCAAAAACGGAACCTCCACCTCCAGCACCAGTTAATTTGGCAGCATAAACATCAGGATGTTCTTCAATAATTTTAATCAAAATATTATTAACTATTCCAATTCCATATTCATATCCCGCTTCTTTCATTACTTGGTTCATAATTCTTGTATTCTCCTTAAAATATTTTCCTAGGAGTCCCCAATCACGCCTCATTAATGCAAATCTGGATTGCCAAGCTATTTCTGCTAATTCTTTATAACTACTCAAAATAAATGAATTTTTCTGTAAGTATATTTTCCTTAATTTTCCATGTATATCTCCACTTTCATGGTGTACTCCTGAATAACAGACTATTATAGGGAGGTTATCCAATTCATATATTTCATCTATCCGATCATAGATTGCTAAGGGTTCTTTTGCTATATCTTTATGGTAAAGTTTACCATAATAAGAACAAAAACTTAAACCTCCTCTGCTTATTACATATCTATCACCATAACCTGAAATAATTTTTAAATCTTCATCTTCAGCTTTGGTAGCCATTTCAGCAATAATGTCTTTATTTATTGGGAATTCGTTTTCATTTAATTTTTTAAAGTTATTATACAAATCAAAATACTTTGCTAATCCAAAAAGAACAGCAATTATTATAGCAGCGCTCCCACCTAACCCACTTTGTTTAGGTATCGTTGTTACTAGTCCAATTTCAATATTTGAATTTACGTAAATTTTCTCAAAATATGAATTCATTTTAAGAAATCTATAAATACTAGCGTAAATTAGTTTATTTTGGCCCTTAAGTTTATTTCTGATATCGTTTCTATTTTTTGAAAGAAATTCCTCATAAATTACTTCCAATGAATATCGATGTTTTAACTTTTTTACAGTAAATACTCTTAATTGACTCTCTTTTTCAACTTTTTTTATATAAAAAAAAGCAGATAGTGGATTATTTAAACCATTAATTGCTACAGAAGGCATCCAATAGTCTCCCTCTACAGCATCTAATGGATTGATTAGATTTATTCGTGCTGGGGCTTGAATTACTATATCTGGTTTTAAACTAAAAAAAAAAACCTTTATTGATTTTAGCATTCGATTACCAAGATTAGAAAATTAATTAATTAATTATAACATGGATGTAGCTTTAAATTTTATTTTAAGAATTAGAACTATAATTAAATAAGATTTGAAATCTTAAGAAAAAACTGAATTTTTTAGATTTTTAATACTTCTAATTGTTAAAAAAAATTTATGTTTTTATAAATCTTGTTAAAAATATTAATGAAATGGTTAAAAAGGGTAAATACAGACTTTTTTCATATTTTATTGAAAACCACTTAATCTACTATAAGAGTATAAAAAAAAAAAATAAAATAATTGCATTTGCAATTTTTGAATATTTAAATTTTAAATCAGTAGAGCCTATCTTAAATGATTTTTTACGAAAGCGAGTAATTCATTATTTTTCTATTCAAATAGATACTGACGAGAAAAGCGAAAAAATCTTACTTTTGAATTTTGAAGATTACAAGAAAGAAAATATTATTAAAAGCTTTAATATTGTTAAGCAATTCTTAACAGAAATTGAAAATCCTATTAAATTTTTAAAAGAAAAAATGTTAGAAAAAATTTTTTTAGCGATTTTCTTTCAAGACATAAATACTAGTACATCTATTTCTAAAGTGTCTGAAGCAATAATAATTTCAACCGAGAAAAAATTAAAGATTTTTAATTTTTATAGTATTGATCTTGAATTAATTGAACAAAGAAATTCATTTATCACAAACTTCTTAAATTTAATTAACAATCTTGGTAGAAGAGGATTTTTAATATTTAATTTTCAAATAGATTATGATGAAGATATTAAAATATTCGCTTATTTTGTAGATATATGCGAAAATAATAATAATAATTCTAATATTGAAGATAAAATTAATAGTTTTTTTCTTTGTAACTTAATAAATAGACACAATATTAAAATCCAGGAAATCTCTAACTATTTTTGGCGATTAGGAGTAACCGATACTTTTTTTTTTTTAAATGATTTTTATAATCTATTTTTTCTAAAGAAGAACTCATATTCTCAGGATTTATGGGATATTAATAACCAAATTGAAGAAAATTTAGTAAAATATCAAATCGAATATATAAGATTAAGTAATTATTTACTGTTTATTGAACATAATTATTTATTTATAATCTTAGAAAATCTAGATTCTGAATATATTCACCGAATTTTAAAAGACCGTTATCCGAAATATTTTATCTACATTTTGATATTAAATAATTTGGGTTATAAAAAATTATTAGAAATGGAGTCAATAAAATTTTTAGAAAATATTATAATCATCCATCCAGAAGAAATTCAAAAATTAAATTATGAAGAATTTAAAAGAAGTGAATAGTTAAAAGATACCTAAATCAATAGCAATATCTTGAGCTGAATATTCCGGATGTAGTTTGATAAAAGCTTTTTTCTCGCCCTTTGGAGTAATCATTGTATTAATTTTAATTACCTTTACATTATGTAATTTTTCAATAGCTCTTTTAATTTGATTTTTATTTGCTTTTCTATCTACGATAAATACAAGTTTATTTTCTTTTTCAATTAAATCAAAGGTTTTTTCAGTGACTAAAGGTTTTTTAATGATTTTATAGAATATTTCCACTTATACTGTCACCTCATAGTTATTCAACTCATTAAAAGCAGATTGGGTCCAAAGGATTAATCTACCCGATGTTCCACCAGGAGATAATGCATTAATTGATAAATTTTCAACTTTAATAACATCTGTCCCAGGAATATTTCTTGAAGCTTTAATAATACCAAAATCATCTTTTATTACGATTAATATTCCTTTCTTTTTTTTATATTTCCTACCCCTTGATTTACCTTTCCCAGCTCTAATCTTTCTAGATTTCTTAGTTTTAACCAAATCTTCCTTTAATCCCAAATTACAAAATATTGAATAGATTCTTGCAGTTTTTTTTATTGTTTGGATTTTATCATCAATAACTAAAGGAATTTCAGGTACATTTTCAATATAATAACCTCCCTTTTTAATCCATGATTTATCCCCGGAAGCAGCAATTGCAGAAAATATGGATTGCTTATTCATTTGCTTATTAATTTTTTTCTTTATTTTTTTCTCTGTTTTCATTGGATGTGTACGCCGACCTCCTTTGGCAAAGGGAACTCGCCCGACATGTCTAGCTGTAATAAACCCACCTCCTTTTATTCTAGGTGCTCTTGAGACACCGTGTCCGGTTCCCCAACCCTCGGCAGTATTTCTTAACCCAGCTCTTCTATCCCTTCCTTGAATTTGCTTATTTTTACTTTGGGATATTGAATTGGCCATCCGAATAAGATCTATCCTAGGTTTTAAATCAAATATTTTTGGTTTATCAACAAGACTTTTTTTCTTTCCTTCTAAATTGTAAACATTTATCTTTTCCATAAAATCACCGTGATATTAGAATTTATCTTCTTTGTTGACTTTCTCGGCTCACAAATGTAATTTCTGGAGTGTTTAAAACAAAAGATCTTAAGGGTCTAATCGTTTTTCTTAATCTAATTAACCTTTTTTTAGGTCCAGGAATAGATCCTAGAATTAATATATAATCTCCTTTAATTTTACCATATCTAATAAATCCTCCTTTTGGATTAATTTCCTCTTCATTTTCACCAATTAACATAATCCTTTTATGGTATTCTGTTCTTTGATGAAATCCTAATTGACCCGCCCTTGGAACCGTGTAAAGAACTCTAGCTGGGTGCCATGGACCGATACAAGCAACAGCTCTCTTTATTTTATTGTTTTTACGTGTTAAAATTTTAATTCCGAATCTCTTTACTGGACCTTGAAACCCTTTTCCCTTTGTTACAGCGATAGTATCTACTAATTCCCCTTCGGTTAAAACATCTCGTGCTCTGATTTCTTTACCTAAATTATTGTAAGCGAAATTTAATTCTTCTTTAGGTTTTTGTTTTGAGTTAATCTTTATTTCTATGATGTCTGGTTTTTTTCTTGGTATTGAAGTATTATATGGTTGTGTTTGAAACACTCCTCTTATTTCACTTGTTTCGTTTAATTCATTTAAAATTTCCTTTTTCGTTTCTTCGGCATTATATTTATCTAAATTTGGAAGATTTATTTTTCGAGATAAATAATGGTTAAATTCATGAGTAAACAATTCTCCAACAATATATTTACCATACTCATCTTCATTATAAACCCTTATCCCAATAAGAATCAATGGTGGAATTTCAATAACTGTTACTGGTTTCATTAATTCTTTTCCAAAATAGGGACTATTTCTTTGATCCTCTATATATGTAATATGAGTCATTCCTGCTTTAAATCCTGCAAATCCAAGAAAATTGATGTCCTCTGAATTATCTAGCCAGTGTCGTACACGAGCTTTCATTTGTGTTGCTCGCTTTCTAGGAAGAAATGCTAATGATCCATGTCTCGGTGCATGTTTTTTACGGTGACCCATTATTTATCACATTTACTTTTGGAAATGAATTTTTTAAAATAAATAAATTTTTTCATTTTAAATCTAATCTAGAATTATCCGCGAATAGATAAAAGGGGGTTATTTAAATTTTTCTTTATAAAAATAGTTTAAATGACTCTTAAAAATCTAACTTATTTTAAAGAAAGAGAGAATTTTGATGGAAAAAAAGATCTAATTTTAATATTAGATTGTTATAACTGCTCTCAAGAAGAAAAAAACTTCTTTAAATCTAAAAAATGTATACAATGTTTTATAAACACATTGTTCAAATATAGAAATCGAAAATTTAATTATATATCTATATTATGGAACGAGTTATTGATTGAAGCAAATCAAATTAATTATTTTTTAGACTATTTTAAGGTTTTAAAAAAAATTCAAAGAATATATCAAAAAATCGAAAAGAATAGAAGTCTAAATTGTAAATATAGAGAGTTCAAATGTAAACTACTTTCTAATTCTTCAGTATATAATATCAAAGAATATGAATGGTATGATCCAATTTTTATCTATAATTTCTTTAAAAAGAGACTTTCAAGTTTAGATAAAAAAGAAATTATTGATTCATCTTGTCAAAATTGTTATAATTATAAAAAAACATCTGAAACCTATATTCTCGAAATTCTAAATAATTTGAAAATTATCCAAAAGTTTAAAAATTTCTTGTCGAATAGTAATGAAAACAACAATAATTTCTATGAATATTTTCTTATTGGAAGTTTGTATCTATTAAATGACCTTCAAAAATTACAAAATAAGGGTATTAATAGATATAAAAAATTATTAAATTCGTATAACACAGGAAAATATAATACTTTTAAGGTGTATATTTATGAAAATTCAGATAAAATTGAGAAAAATTACTCAGTCACTTCATTTTATAAGGGGGAACAACAAGAGGATTATTTTGATAAAATAATCCAAGATATCAATCAAAATATAGAACTTGCTGAATTTGACCAGTTAATTCCTTTAGAAACATTAATTAAATTGTATAAAAGAGAAGCGATAAAAGTATTGAACTTAAAATATGAATTTTCAAAATCGGTTAAAAAAAAGATTGGGTTTTTAACAGCTCTAAAAAAACTAAATTTAGATAAACTATTTCCATTGTTAATCGACGATTTTATTGAAGAAATCTTCTTGGATTCCCCGAAAGATGAAATTTACTTAAATCATCAAATGCATGGCCGGTGTCGAACAGAAATGAGTTTTAATTCAAAAGAAATCGAAAGGATTAAAACTCTAGTAAGATTATATAGTGGTCAAAGGCTTGATTTCATGAATCCAATTATAAAATTTGTTATTAAGAATAAATTTTTCTATTGTAGGTTTTCTATTGATGTTGAGCCTATTCAAATAAATAATTTTGCTCTAGATATAAGAAAATTAAATAAAAACATCTTAACTATACAAGATTTACTAAAAAATGGGACCTTAGATCCATTAATCGCATCTTTTCTTTACTTTAACATTATAAGAAGAAAAAATATCACTGTTACTGGCGAAACTGACACGGGAAAGACAACGTTGATTAATGCGTTAGACCTATTAACACCAAAGGAATTCAGAAAAATCTATATAGAAAATATTGAAGAATCATTAAATGAATTCAAGTATGGTAAACACCAATTAAAATATAAAGTAGATTCATTAGATGAATCCTTGATAAAAAAATATTCAAAAAGTAATCAAATTAAAACACTTTTACATAGAACGCCAGATCTTATCTATTTAGGTGAGATTCTCACAAAAGAGGAAGCAGTAGCCATGTTTCATTGTCTTGCTGCGGGAGTAAGAGGATTTCAAACAATTCACTCTAAAGATATCGATTCACTTATGAATCGATTTCTTTATCACTTTAAAATAGATGTATCATGTCTAAATGATCTGGATTTAATCATTTTGATGAAAAAAGACATTAATAAGAGAAAAATTGTAGGAATATTTGAAGTGTGTAAATCTATTGATGCAAGAAGTAAACTATATGACTCAATATTTGAATATAATCCGGAATCCAATAAATGGGTATTAACTAAATCACTCTATGATACAAACGTAACCGTAGATATAAAAAAATATGAAGTTCTACCTAAAGAGAATTTCTTTTTATTTATTAAAATATATAGCGAAATATTCGAATTTTTACTAAAAATAAAGAAAATAGAAAATGTTAGTTTAGTAGACTTTTTTCATCAAATTTCATATTTTTCTTTAAAATCTTTTGAGTCTTTAGAACTTTTTTGGAACAATTGGAAAAAGAATCGAAGTTTAAATCATTAAATTTTTATTCAATTTTATGACAAACCTAATAGAAAAATCTTTATTATTGGGTTTTGGAATTTTTACGATAACTATTTTTTCAACTATCCTGATACCTTTCTTAGGCTCAATAGTAGAATATAATCATAAAGAAAAGTACTCTTTAGAATCTTACATGATTTTTATAAATGAAGTTGATCTAGGTATTATTTATGTAAGTCAGCACCCTAAAGAAAGTTACATTAAGGAGGTTGATTATCCTAATAATCTAAATATTTCTTTTTATGATCATTTTACTAAATATGAATTTATCTTGGAAAATAAGATTTGTGTTAGATACATCGAATATAATAAAACTTTTATTAATTCTTATTTTCACAGTATTCCCCCCCAAACATATCTTTTGAATATTTCTCAATATTCAACATTAATTGGAGTTAATTTTATTAAAATACACTAAAATGATTATATGTATGAAAAAACTTGAATATTATATCAAATTTTGTTCTAAATTCAACAAACCTAATCTACCAAAATTAAAATTAAAGGTATTAAGTGATAGGTATAGCTATTTCTATAAAAAAATATATAATATTAATGAAAATGATATTAATAAAGCGAGTTTTATCATATATATACTCTCATTTAGCATCATTGTATTACTCTCACTCGTTTTTCTCGAATTGAATATTATGATTATAATTTTATATTCTGCTATTTTATCATTTATTCCCTCATATAGATTCAATTTAGTACTCTATTATGAAATTATCAAAATGGAAAAAAAAATTAATGCTATGCTCTATTTAATTAAAATTGATTTTTCTTTAATACAAAAAACCATGAAAAACAATTCTGATTGCTGTTTAAATTTTATAAAACTAATTAAAGATTATAAGATGCCGATAGTAGGGAATTTCAAAACTATTTTAAAAAGAATTCATGAAGGTAGTAAACCTGAAAATGAATTAATGAAAATTATGACCCCCTCTAAGGATTTTAATCAATATTTAAGATTCTTATTAATTAATAACTTTGATTATAGGTGCGAAATAGATGAGTTTAAAGAAAGTACATTAGAACATAATTTTAGAATCTACTTAAGAGAAATTCAATCAAAAATCAGTATTATCTTTTTTATTGGTATCTTTTTTCCAATAGGGTTATGTTTTTTGATTTTGTTTCAAATACTAGATTTAGTAATAGTAATTATTCTAATCCCTTTTTTTTTATACTTCTTAAATTTACTCTGTCGCAAATTTGTTAAAAGAAATACTTATCTATTGGGTATTTTAAAAGAATATTCAAGTTTAGAAAAGAAAAAATTTAATGAATTTTTATTATTTTTAAATAGTTTTGCCATAAATTTAAAAAATAACATATCACCTGAAGTAGCTTTTCTAAAATCATATGTACAGAATAAAAATCTTTTTGTTGTACTTAAACCAACAATTAAAAATCAGATCTCTAGTCTCTTGAATTTTAAATTATCTTTTTATGACATAATACAATTTTTTAAGTTAGAATTAAAATCTATTCGATATAATGTAATACTTGATGCAATAGAAAAATTTATTGCAGAAAATGCGAATTATGCTTCTGAAAAAATCTTCGAAATTCTAAATGTTGTACATAAACATCAAAAACTTGAAAAAAAATTAGATATTATTATTAAGGGAGAGAAGTTCAAGATATTTTTCTTTATTTTTTTCTTACCGCTATTAATCGGGGCAATTTCAGGCATGTTACCGTTTTTTCTATTAATAACAAGAAATTCTAATTCAATAAGCCCTATAATTTCAATAGATCGTAGTAATTTAATCAATATTTATTATATTTTCATAATTTTTTTAGTATTTATTTCAAGTATATCTATAACTTCCAGTAATTTTTTGAAAATTATTAATTTTCAGAAGAAATTTCTTGTAATCTTTATTTCTAATCTTATCTTTATATTAACCTTTTTAATTTCGTTTATAAATATTTTAAATTTTATATAGAATGAATTACTGTTCTTCTAAGAAAAGGCAATAAGGTAGATCGATTGTATTGTGTAGTATATACCTATAAATACATTTATTAGTGTAGAATAAAAAAAAATAAGTTTGAAAAAGGATATGTTCTCTAAATTGTTAATATATAGTAAAACTTCTAATTTTTCTAATATTAGATAAAAAGGAATTAATAGAATTAGAAAAATTAAAAACGTTATTAAAGTTGTTATCATATCAGCAGAAAATGCAGAATATATAAAGATAAATATAATAACACTTAACATTAATAAAGCTTCAAATAAAAGTAAATGATATTCTAACATCTCCTAAAATATATTTATCATAAATTATTTAAAGGACTTTTATTGTTTTTTAAATCAAAATTTCTAACTCCTTTTTTCTTAAAACTTGATTATATTTTTAATAAAACCTAGTTTTTTATCAACACTAGAATTGTTAGAAAATATTATAAAAGAAAAAACTCTGATAATAATTATGAGAAATTTAAAATTAAAAGGACTTAAATATAGTAAAGGGAAGTATTATCTATATAATGATAGATTTGTATTTTTTCCTCCTCAATTAATAGATATATTGTCATCTATTTATGGAGAAGGTGTAAAATCTTTATTAGTTTGGCTTGGAAAGAAGGCGGGTTGGACATTAATACAAAATTGGGATGAAAATCTAAAATCTAAAACATTAGAAGATTTAATCAATCAGGGTTGTAATATATTAAATAATCACGGATGGGGAAGATTTGTTCCAAAACAAATAACTGAGGATTTGATTATAATAAATCTTTTTCATAACATTTCCTCAGAATTAGAAAATAAATCTAAATATTTTTGTTATTTTATAACAGGGTTGTTAACTGGTATTGGAGAATTCGCACTATATCGAGTTAATGTCTCTGAAACTCAATGTTGTCTAGAGGAGTTAAATTTGGATTTTTGCGAATATAAAATTGAAAAAATAAATTAATTCACCAGGGGTCCCATTCTTCTGGATTTAATTCCTCATTATCATTGTTTTCAAGGTTTTTTTCAATAGAATTAGAGGGTTTTTGAAATAAATTATCTTTATAATTTGCAATTTTTTGTTCTTCAACCTCTTTTTGATCATCTTCAATTAGATTTAGTTCTTCCTCTAGTATAAGGGTTTCTTCTCCAATAACAACATCTTTAAAAGCCAAGATTAGAGAAAGAAAATTAAAAAATTCATCTTTATTCATCTTAACTCTTACTGAATTATCACTATTCATAAGTGCTAATTTAATTATCCGAACTTCACCACTAATCTCAACAGAAGTAATTTCTATATTTTCCTTTTGGTCTTTTAGTTGAATTTTCCATGAAGTTTCTCTTATTTTTTCAATCTCCATATTTTACTTTTCACATTAAAAAATAATTAAATATCATTAATTTAATAAAAATTATTTAATTTAAAATTAATTCCAAATTTATTTATTAAATTATAAGTGTTATTAAACAAACAATTAAATATGTAAGGATAATTAATATAATGAGCGGAGGACGAATTTGAACTAGTATCTGGAATTTTTTTCTCTTATTATTATAAATTAAAAAGAAAGTCTTACAAATAAATTTATCTTCTCCATACATGCTTAATTTTGAATAATCTAAGAATTTAAAAAAACCTTTAATATAAAATTTCTGACAGCTTGAGTATCTTGGATTTGAATTAAATAGAATGATGAATGAACAATTATTTTTTGAAAATTTGTTTAAAAAATAATTTAAATTAAATACCAAAATAAAAAATAAGGAAAAAAATAAAAAGAAATAAACTACAAAATTAAGATCCAAATATTTCACAGGATGTGTGATAAATATTAAAATAATTAGTTTACCATCACTTCCACCTATTATTTTTAAACTAAATAATAGGAG
>Ga0114925_10000135_pt1 | contig 27112 bp, 32 predicted proteins | sample SumtaG_2_FD_87287 | JGI IMG/M metagenome (GOLD analysis project Ga0114925, IMG submission 87287) | Deep subsurface microbial communities from Indian Ocean to uncover new lineages of life (NeLLi) - Sumatra_00607 metaG | ecosystem: Environmental > Aquatic > Marine > Oceanic > Sediment | place... | reverse complement strand
TAGAAACTGAGGATGATTCAAAGGATTTGGAGCTAGAAGTTTTAGAAACTGAGGATGATTCAAAGGATTTGGAGCTAGAAGTTTTAGAAACTGAGGATGATTCAAAGGATTTGGAGCTAGAAGCAGGAGATACATTCCGATTTATGTTACGGGGTAATATACAGCATGACGGAGTATTGTTTCCCAAAGGCAAAAAACTAAGGGACATTAATATTTTTCCGGAAGAGGTCGGAAAAAAGTTTATTGAGCAAAAAACAATTGTAAAGATAGAAAGGAGCTAAAATATGCAATCTACTTATGAAATTTTAAATACAGCCGGTAATTTGGTCGGCGCTGCGCTTAGCGTAGCTAATGTGGACGCATTTAATACACAACTTGATTTTTCAGGAGCTGCTGGGACATCGGACATAATTATAGAGGTTAGCATGGACGGAGTTACTTGGGTTCAATTAGATGCTTGGATCGGAAAAGCGGATACTGACGATAGCGTTAGATCCGGAGCCTCTTTAGTTCCTTATAATTTTTTGAGGGCTAAAACCGAAAATAATACAGGTATTACAGTTATAGCTACCGCGAAACTAAGAACTATCGGCCAAAAATAGTGGCTAATTATACTGCATTGAGTAGTATACAGGTGTATTTTAATTCTTCTCCTTTTAGTTCTGCTACAAGTCCGAAAGGTACGGAGGTAACTGTATGGATTGAAGAAGCTACGGCTCTTATTAACGGGGCGTTGCATGGGATATACACGGTTCCCATTACTCATGTTGAGGACTTAAAAATTCTCAGGTCAATAGCGGACCAATTTGTTGTCGAGAAAGTTGAATTTGTTTTAGGTGCGAATAATTATAATGTTGTTAACCAAAAGAATAAAAAACCGCGCGCTTTTGATTTTGGCTCTTTTATGACAGCTTTAAAGGCGTTAAAAACTGGAAAAATTGTACTGATTAATTCGGCTGCGTCTTCGGCTTTTCCGCGATACAAAAGCTTTAATCAAATAAATCAAATAGTGCCCAAGGCAGCTAAGGAAGCTAATCAATGGTAAGAATATTAATTAATGGGACCGAAGCTCTTGGAAAAGTTAGTAACGAGCTTAAAAGTCTGCAAAAACGCACAAATGATTTGCGGCCGGCTTTTGAGATCGTAGCTTCTGATTTTTACGTATCAAACCAGCCTTTAATTTTTAGTGCAAGGCCTGGTAAATTTGCGGATCTAAAACCTCGAACTAAGGAAAGTAAGATTAGACGTTTAGGTAGCCCATATCCTGTTTTAGTAGATAGTAAAAGGACTTTAAAAGCTTTTACTACCAGGGGCTCAGGGGATAATATCACTATTATTCAAAAGGCATTAATGGCTTTAGGCTCAATAGTGCCTTGGAATGTTTTTTTACAAGAGGGCACATCTAGGATGCCGGCACGTCCACCAATAATAATTGATGTTGGAGGCCGATTAAGACGATGGATTAGTATTATTAGCTCTTATGCAATGAAAGGCAAAACCGGTGGTTAAAAGAGATATTGAAACGGTAATGAATGAGATTGCAGATATTATGAAAGCAAATTTGCAAGCTAAGATAACCGAAATCAACACTGAAAAGGGCGACACCTTATTATCGAATTTTGTAGCTGAAGCCTATTTTTTATGGGATTCGTCTTCTATTCCAAAATATGAAGTAGCTTTTTTGCAATATATGGATTCTGTGGCCACCGTGCAGGCTGAAAAGCAAGGGGCACTTGCTATAAATTACAGAATCTCAATAGCAGTAATGTTTCGAGATGCCAAAGATGCTTTTTTTGCGTTACGGGATACTAGATACGCGCGAGTAGTAAGAGAAATAATCCAAGAAAAAATAGCCCCTGTGTTCTCGAATTTAGAAATTATGAAAGTTGACCCTCGGCTTTGGGAAAGCCCAAACGGGGTTAGATGCTACGTGACTATAACAGACATATCGTTAACGTTATTTGAGTAAAAAGGAGGAAGTCATGGTATCAAAAGGCGGCTCGTTTAAAATGGTTTCAGAAGACCTGAAGCCAGAAAGCGGCTTTGTTTCAAAATTTACAGCTAAAAAAGATCATACGATATCAAGAAATAAGGACCATATTGAAATTATAAAAGGTGAAGAGCAAGTAAAAGTACCTAAAATTTATCTGGAAACCCTAAAAACTGAAAAAATTATATAACCTTAATATTTATCAAAAATTTTTAATGGAGGTTAACAATGACTTTATCTAGTCCAAGAATGAGAGGCGGGATTCACACATTCACACCATATAATAGGCTTACAGGGGAGTTTTATGGCATTTTGAGAGTTTTGGGAAATATGGAGGCCCTTGTAGAGCGTGAGGGGGCGGACTTATTTGGGGGCAGTAATCCAAATTTATGGGCGCATTTAGATGGCAATATTAATCCTGACCTTTCTCTTGTTCTCAGAGAATACGCTGCTTTTATGTATGAATTAGCTGGGTTTGGCAAAGTGACAATAGCCGCGGAGCCCAATGGCGATGTTACCGCAATAGCTAATAAGCTCGGTACCAGTGTAGTTGATGCGGTTACAGGTATAGATAGCGTGTCTATCTCTGTGACGGCCGGAGCCCCTGATGATATTAAAGAAGGACGTTATGTAGCTAAAGTCGTAACTCCTACTACCGTAGATATTTTTTGTGATACTAATATTGATTTTAGAGAAGGCGTGGATAAAAGTTTTGTCAATGATTTACTTAAAATCACCGCGGCGCCATTAACTGTAGTAGCCAGTAATGATACGGAAGTAGCTGGTTTTGGATTTAAAATTACAGGAGGAAGCGGCGCAATTGCTATGGTAGCTGGCGATACTGCGGTTTTTGAGGTACGTAGAGTTAATCAAGGTCGAAATATTTATACATATACTGAAAACCCGGTGCCAATTGAGTTTGGAGCATATGCGTATAGCCAAAAACGAAATAATAATGAATTTGAAGCTATTCATTTTCCGCGATTAAAGCTAGCTAGCATCCCTCAATTAATGACTGAAAAAGATTGGTCTGAGCAAACATTGAATATTAAAATTTTGTATGATTCAGCTCTTCAAAAATCTTTTGAAATTGTAGACACTATTAAATAATAAACATAAAAAGGAGAAAGCTATGAAAATTTGTGACATTGTAAAAAATGCAGTTGGTGCGTCAATAGAACTTTATGGTGAAAAAGTACACTTTAACCGAATTAATGCGTTACTTTTTGAAGAGCTGCAAGAAAAGGGGCTAATAGGCAAGGAGGATGATGCACCCAGTTTAGATAGCTCATTAAAATTAGCTCTTGAGATTATGACAGAAGAATCAAAAAAACATTTTGATAATGATATAAATGTTATGAAAACTTGCTTAACGATGAGCGATGTCACACTTATTTGTAGCACAATTACAAAATTAATAAATAATGCAGCTTCGGAGCCTGAACCAAAAAACGTCAAAAGCTCGTTGCGAAAGACGAGCACTTAAAAAAAGTTATTTTTAAAATTTGTGACCGCCTAAAAAAAACGCCTCTCGAAATCGTTACGCAAATGACCTATCGAGATATTGATTTTATTTTTGATCAGATTATATATACCGAGATTGAAGAATATCAGAGGTTAATATCAGTTTTTCATGGCGCTAAAGAGGGTAACAAATTTTACAACAATGCGATGTCAAATTTAGAAATGATCAAAAATGAAGATGAGTATGAGGAATTTCGGGCTAAGTTAAAGCAGGAGATACAAAATGCCTGATACCAAAAACGAAGTAAAGGTCGTTTTTAGAGGTGATCCCTCAAATTTAAATCAAGCAGTATCTGGCTTAAATAGGGCAGTTAAACGCCTAAATACCTCGCTATTAAAAATCCAAACCACGTCTGATAAGGTTAGCCGATCTGCAACCAGAGGTTTTGTACTTGTAGCTGCAACTGCTACGGCCGCAATTATCCCTATGGCTCGATTTGAAAAAGGCATGGCTAATGTTAAAACACTGCTATCCGGTACTGAAGAAGAAGTGAAAGCAACGGGTAAACAGCTGGATGAGTTAGCAAAAAAAACATTGCGAGAAAGCAGCTTTGCTATTCAAGACGTTACCAAAGCAATGTTTTTTTTGGTGTCAACAACTGAAAATGTTAAAGATCAAACGGATAGATGGAATGCCGCAGTTAAATTAGCTAAAGGGGGCGTTGCTGACTTAACGACCACGGTGCAAGCAATTACCGGGGCGATGAACGCATATTCAGGAACTTTTAAATTTGCTGGAAAGGTAGCGCGTATATTTTTTGTAGGCCAAAAATTCGGCGCGACTGAGGTAGCTTTATTAGCACGTAATCTAGGTAAGGTTATCCCTTTTGCAAAGCGAGCTGGGATATCGTTAGAACAGATTGCGGCGGCTACTGCTCAGTTAACAAAAGTAGGGCTCAGTACTGAAGAGGCCACTACCGCGCTAAAAAATGCAATAGCATCATTAATCGACCCACCTAAAGATCTGATCCCTACATTTAGACGGCTAGGTATTGCTTACGGGGAAACAGCGTTAAAAGGTAAAGATTTTTCAGAGATATTACAACAAATCGCTAAGGTTGCTCGTTCTGGCGAAGCAGAAATAAGGGAGTTGTTTGGCAGTATGAGAGCGGCAACAGCGATTGGGGCTCTAGATACTAAAGCGCTGGAAAGCTACGATAATATTTTAAAAGAAATTTTCACCGATACCGAGTCTCTAAATAGAGCGGTTAAAATCCAAGAATCGACCTTTGATGAGGCTACGGGTAGATTAAGAAACTCGGCGTCTTTACTTGGGATAGCTTTTGGAGAAAAACTCGCGCCTACCATATTAGCGGTGACCGAAAAACTTACTAAATTTAATCATCAACTTGAAAAATTGGACCCGGAAGAGATGAAAAAAATAGCTAAAGGTTTGCTAGCTCTTGGCGAAGCAATAGCCATTGTAGCTATATCTGCTAAGGCGTTATCATTAGCTGCAGGAGCAGTTAGCGTTATAACAGGAATAGTTGCTGCAATAACGGCGATCGCAGCGTTACCCGCTGTTACTATAGCTGCAATAATAGCCCTTTTAACCGCAATTGGTACCGCGATGAAGATATCTGATGAACAAACAGGATTTTTTTCTAAAACATTAAGCGTTTTTAAAAATAGGATAGTTAGCATAAAAGATGCGTTATTTGGAGCTAAAGGCGCATTTAAAGCCGCCTTTGCGGGAGTGCAAGCACCGGAGGTTCCTACAATTCCATCGGCCCCTACAGCCCCAGGAGCCAAACAGGAAGGGGAAGACCCTATTAAAAAAACAGCTAAAAGCCTTGATTTACTAGGCCAATCTTTAAAATTTGTCAAAGATGGGTTTAGTGATATGTCAAGAGAAATGCAAAGCGGTATGGCTAAGGTAACCCTAGAATTTATAAAAGGGACCAGAACAATAGATGAATTATTTACCGGTGTTTTTCAATCAATTTTAGATGAGTTTAATAAATTAATCGCTCAAATGGCGGCTAAAGCTATTTTTGGGTTTCTTACCGGAGGCGTTGGGGGATTTTTAACGGGAAAAATCCCAGGTTTTGCAAACGGCGCAGGAGAAATAAGAACCGATGGCCCTGCTTTTTTACATCGAGGGGAGGGGGTAATCCCTGCAACTTTCAATCAATCGCTGCAGCAAGGTAAAATAGGTATTACAGGGGGAGCTAATGAGCAGCAGGAGACAAATAATTTATTAACCGTTATGATATCTAGGATAGATGATATGGCAAATAGGCCCATTATGAATGAATTTAATTTTGGAGAAACGGAGCTAAGAATCCTTGGAAACCAGTTACAAGACAGCGAATTTGAGCGTGTGGAGCTTGGTGTATAATGGCACAAGATACTTTAAAATTTGAGCTTTGCGAGGCTAATTTTTTAGATAGTAATATTAATCCAAATTTTGAAATAACTTTTAATCCTCCGGAAAAATGGTATGCTAACGATAAACATTTACTTTATGATCATAAGTCATCAGGACTCTTGTATACTAAAAAAGCAGATGACGATACAGTAACAGTTTCTATCATTATTGATTTTAAAGATGACGTCGAAATCGATATCATTAAACTACTAGGCATTAATTTTAAAGATTTAATTATTTCAAGGAGGCGTAGAGGTGAGGCGGGATATACAGTAGTTAAAACATACTCTAATTACGCTAGTAGTGCGATTCATTGGGAATCGGACGATCTAGGCCTAATTGGTGACAGCTTGCCTTTGCGGCTTGAGAATTATGGGCGGTTACTACAAGAAAATGGAGAGGCATTATTAACTGAAACAGTTACAACAGGTCAGTTTTTTAAATTTGAAATTACTCTTACTCAAATAGAAAATCAAGAAAAAAGAATTGGCGAGCTTTACATGGGCCGCAGGTATATGAAACTTCAGACGGGTAAAGTTCTTAGTTATGATGAAAATTTTAGCGACCCAAAAGGTAAATTAAATAGGGATTATCTTGGGCATTCTATTCTGAATAGAGTTAAAAGTATTTTTAATTCATCAATGATTTTGAGGTCTTTATCAACTAAGGAATATAAATTAATTAGAGAAATAGTTAATAACGGAGGCATCTTTAATTTTTTCCCAAGCTCCGGAGAATTTACAGAAGGCGATATTCCGGATTTTAGTATTAATGATGTGTATCTTATTGAGGCAAAAGCTAAGTGGGTAGTAAATCCTTGGGGCGAAAAAGCGCGAGGGGCCGTAAAACTTGAGTTAATGGAAACAAGAATTAGTAGCACTTAATAAATTTATCTTAAAACCTCTTGTTTCTCATATATCGTGTTTTTTGAGAAACAAATAGAGTAGCGCTAAATAAATTTATATAGTACATTACCTAATATAAATGGGAGAACAAAATTTATATTATGCAAATAAAAGATCATAACGAAATTAATATCCACACGGTGGGATGCTCACTTGAAGAGTTAGCGGAAGCTACCAAGAAAATATTCGGGCTTAATTTAAAAACTCAAGAAATAGTCGAAAATATAAAATCAGCCTTACAGTCAATAACAACTAAGCAAAAAGATAAATGCTCCTTTGCTGAAGTAGAATCGTTATTCCCGCCACCAAAGCCGCCTGGATTAAGATATAAGACTTGCGACGGTGTACTCATAAAAGACAAAAAGGACCCCTAATGTTATCGCATAAAAGACAAAAAGCATTTAAAATTGAGATTGCAAGACGTACAAGCGCAAGCACGTGGGGTCCTTGGGAAGATATTACTCGTTTCCTTATTAAAAGGAAAAGTGACATATCAATTGATCTTGACGATGTTACGCTAAGGGGGCGTGTTCAACAGAGTTCTTGTATTTTTGAATTTAACAATCGAACCGGCGCTTTTAATCCGGAAGGCACGGAGGGAAGCCTTTGGAATGGCGCCAATGAGTATGTGTATCACTCACGGTTTAGGTACTACGAAATTTATTTATTTGAAGGTTCTTTTAATGAGGAAGCAGAGACAGATATTAAACCATTATTAGATGGTTTAATTGCTACCTTTCCTTCTTACAAGGAAAATATGACTTGTGACTTAACAATAAATTCCAGGCTGGATATTTTAAGAGATCATTATATTTTGGAAAACATTATTGGCCGGTCTAAAAGGGCCAGCTCACAGGCCATAATCAAAGAAGTAATCGATCTGTTTGATAATACATATCAAGAGCTGGGGGTAATAACCACAGGCGGCATTTTCCGGAAAGAGATATTTTATGATAACGTTACACCGTATGACCAAAATCTTCTTGCCCAGATGAATCAGTCGGTCGTAGATGGTGGAGGCATAGGCGGGTTGAGGCTTTATGACAATAAGCTGTTTTTTACCTATTTCGGAAATGAAAAAACGACTCGGGCAAATTTTGAGGATGACGCAAATACTTTAGGTTTATGGCTTTTTGATGAAACGGATTTTAATGATGGCGCGGGAACTACTATTAGGGATCAATCGAGTGCCAATAGTGAGGATTTTACAGTAGCTACAAGTATAACGGAGAACGGTTTACCGAGAAACATAGAAGACCCTTGGCAAAATGGATTTTTTAGCCATTCGTCAAGGGCTTTTTATAATATTTTGTCTCCTGATCCTTATCCTTCATTACAAAATCATAGCTTAGAAATAATTATTAAATGGGAAAAAAATAGTAATGCTAAATTTGATAATACGATAATGGGAGGCCCCCCCGCGAGATTATTTCATTCTGTGAGGCCAATATGGGGTTGGACACAAAATAATGACGCGGAGCCCCGATTGTGGCAGTCTCAATCTGCAACAGGGGGGATGCCATTACCTGATTATTCTTTTGAAGGGATAGGGATTAATTATAAAAATGAATTAATATATTTTTATGCTAAGCACACCGATCCGGAAAACACGGTAAGCTCTCAGATATTAATTTTAGAACAAGTAATTCTTACGCAATGTCTAGGTGATGGCTTTTATCAAAATTTAGCTTTAAATTTTGATTACACCAATAAACTTATAGAAACATATATTAATGGAAAATTGCAGAGTACGACTGCTATTTTTAATTTAGGGATAGTTTTTACAGGAATAAAAAGGAAAATAGTATGCTCTGGGTTTGGCTTTTACAATGATAGCGGCAGTTATTTTGAACATGGTACTAAGTGGGGGAAAGTTTACTACAGTTCCATAAAGCTATCAAATATTTTAAAAACGGAATCTGAAATATTTCAGCAGTATGAAAAATTATTTGCGACAACTTTTTCTATTAAAGGCACTTCAAAGTTTATAGTTGATAATTTTAATAATAAGTTAATTGAAAAAGTAATTAGCTATAATGCAGGGTTTGCTCAAGTAAAAAATTATATTATATTACAAAATAATGATAGCGCTATAGGGTCCTATACATATACATCAATAGAAACGCAAACTGTAATATGGGCAGCGCGATTTTATTTTCAGGATGGCGGTTCAATCATAGTCACTGCTGCGTGGACAGAGCCTGATTTTTTAGTAGCTGATATAAATTCTCATAGCGTACTTTTTGCAAACGGAATAAAAGCTCAATTATTGAGAGATGTAATGCTACAGAATCAATTTTTTAGTAAAGCGATATTAATATACACAAACGGAACTATTGATTATAGGCGAATAAGGGTGCTCGCTCAGGTTCCGTTTTCTCCAAGTTCTGATGGATTTATTGGCATTGACACTTCTTCTAATAAAAGTTCCCCTGTTACTCCTACCACCCATAGCTTTACACTATTACCTGATGGCGATAATCAAACAGTTTTTGCTAAAGATGCTGCATCAATTCTCAAATATGGCAAAAGAATAAAGCGGATGGAAAATTTTGATTTAATCGATTCGTCACAAGAAAAAATAGATCAATTACAAGCACAGCTTGAGCAAGACAAAGACCCAAGGGCTAGGATGACAATATCAGTACCGTTTAATTATCGCGAGGTAGATATATTTGATCAGATAGAAGTAAGGCTTGATCCTAAGCAAGACAGTTTTAGAAATGAGATAGGTCATTATAAAAGCTGGAATGAATTAGAAGGGTACAGAACAAAGGATTTTTATTGTGTTGGAATTAGGCATAAAAGAGATGGCGGAGCTACAATTTTAAAACTATTGGAGAATAAAGAAATAATCCCTGGCTAATTATATAGCCAGGGATTAAAGGCCTTAGAGTGTTATTCCACAATCCAGGGCTATTGTATAATAAGCTGCTCCATTTGCTTGATTAAAGTGTATTGACGCACCGGGGCGGAAAACATCTAAAACAAGAAACGTTTTAATTTCGGCTGCTATTTCCGTTAAATCATCGCTTAAGGATTTGATAATGTCACATGTGGCTTGATACCCAAAATATTTATTCTCATAATAATCTATCATGCTTACTAGATAATTATGTTGATCACCACGGCTTAAAAAGCCTATTTCTAGCTTTGATACAAAATACTCCGTACCCTTTTCATAGTTTTTGATACAAAGCCCATATCCAGCACTAAAGTTAAAAGACTGGTTTATATTCAAGGCTGCATCATCTAGATAGGCGGCTTTAGCGAAATAATAAATGTTAGAGGTGACAGCATACTCAATTTTAGCACCAAAATCATAACGGCTGTTATTATCAAAGGTGCCATAAAGAGCATCATCGTAAAGGACAGTTTCTAAACTATCGCTCCATTCAATGTTTTTCTTTAGATCAAAATTAACAGCGCCTAAGGTACAAACATTAATCCCAACCATCATTATTAGTATTGCTTTAAAAATCTTTTTCATATTCATAATTTTCTCCATTTCTATTTTTTTATCGACCTAGCGTTTATTTCACCAGCCCTCCTTTTGCTGGTATATATATTATAGTACCACGGCGGGGAACCGTTTGTCAACGCTGTTGACAAGCTGCACCAAATCCCTTATCATATTGAAATATGATAAGAAAACCAAAAGCTGACTATAATATAGAATTAATAGCCAAGCTAGAAATGGGGGGGTACAGTCTAGCTTGGATAGCAAAAAACATATATTCAAGAGACAAAAGGGCACTTTGTGTTTATTTAAGAAGGCATTATAAAAGGCATGAGAATAAAGTAGTAAAATACGAAAAGAAAGGCTGTGTAATATGAAAAGAATAATTTGTTTTATGTTGATGCTGGGGGTGTTTTCAAATTGTAATATAGCTGGCGGTATTGAAGTGGGCTACTCTGAAGAGGAGCTACTCAAGAAGAATATTGATCCCAAAGAATTCATACTGTTAGAAGAAAACAAAGAATATTTTAGTAAGCTAGTCAAAAAAAGAATTAAGAAAATAAAGCTATCCACCTATGATGAAATGATGGATAAAAGTTCGGCTCTAATAGTAAAGAATATAATTCTAAAGAATTACAATAATCTATTAATTGAAGATTTTGAATTAAAAACCAAGCAGATTAAAGACTTAGAAGCCCAAAACAAATCCCTTGAAAGTGATAACTTTTGGATAAAAATAGCATTCACAATTTTTGGAACTGTTTGGGCTATGAATCTTGTTAATTAGCTAATTATAAGCTAGGATATACGTGTGAAGATCCCGGGGACCTTCATATCTTTCTTACAAAAAAAACGGCTTCATGCCGTTTTTTAATTTATAAATCTCTCTTTACATTTTTTAAATGTTGTTATATTGTAGCTGCGGCCTCCTCTAATAACACGCTAGCTTATCTAAAGGAGGCCGTTTATTTCTTTTTGTGCTTTCATATAAGGGGCTTTTTTACGGGGTAGAGCAGTTAGTAGCTTATCGGGTTCATACCCCGAAGGTCGCCTGTTCAAGTCCGGCCCCAGTTACCAAAATTACATAAAGGTCTGTTGTGATTTTTTCTGATATAATTAATCAGTAACGGAGATAAGGGAATGTCCCTAATCATTTTTTATTGGAGGGTCTTATCTTTTGACACTACATGAAACTGTAACCGACGCAAATAATAACGTCATCCCTGGCAGGATTAATGATAATTTTGGATTATCAGGGATACTTGCATCTACTCAAATAGCATCAAATGAAATTACTATAGATTCGGAGCTAGTAATTATTTCAAATTCAGGAAGCATCGAAAATATCGAAGGTGGTATTATCGGTCAAAGACTTTTGATTAAATCCGCCTCGGGTATCGATGCCGTTGTCATAAAAGACACAGCAACCAAGAATATAAAAATTTTTAACGCCGATGACGGCGCAGTTTATTTAACAAATGAGAATATGGCGATTGAATTACTTAAAGTGGACGACTCGATAGCTCCGGGGGATAAAAATTGGAACGTGATTAATATTTATGCCTAATCCAAACGACTCGATTATAAGTAATCTACCGGTTGCTGGGGCCTTAATCGGCTCTGAAATATTTGCGGCCGTACAAAGCGGCGTAACTAAACAGATTGATTTGGACGCTATTACCTTAAAAACTATTAATTACATAGAGAATAATGGAATTGGTGGTTTTACAGTTTCCGGAGAGCTAACAGCTGAAAAATTAATCAGCTCTTTATCCGGAGTACAATTTCCGGATGGAACTGTAATGACCTCAGCAGCCGCAGTAGCAACAGGCATGACTAGTACAGGGAGTTTAGCTTTTGCATCTAATACGGATGGGGTTGGGATAGGTGATACAATATTTTCTACTAATACAGTAGAAAGAATGCGGATTTTAACAGCTGGGAATGTTGGAATAGGTATCGCAAATCCGTTAAACGATTTGCATGTTAAAAGTAAAATTAGGCTTTCTTCAAGTGAAATTGATACGACAAATAAAACAGGTTTTTTATTGGCATCTCAATACGATTCGACAGCAGAAGTCGAGGGCTATGCAATAGTATATAGTTATTCTGATTTTGGCGAAAACGTGTTGTCATTGGGCGGCGGAGGAGCGTCCCACAATGCAGCGACACAGGTCCGTCTTTATACAGCCACAAATAATACTACCAGAGCTGGCACCGAAAAAATGAGGATAACAGCAGCTGGGCTTCTTGGGCTGGGGACTACAAATCCTCGTAATCGGCTACATATTTTGGGGCAATTCAGAATATCAGGCAATGAAACAAATAATACAGATAAAGATGGCAGTATATTAGGCTCTCACTATGCTGATGCAGAATCTGTGGGCTATGTGGGTATGCATTTGGGAGCAAATATATCAGATAATATTACTGCTATCGGTGGAGGTAGAAACGGAAGGGATGCAGCAACCCTTGTAAAATTTTTTACAGGTGCTACCACTACAACCAATTTGGGTACAATGCGCATGGAAATAAAAAGTGATGGCGGGATATTTGCATACAATCTTAAATCCGGCACAACTCAAGGGAGCGCTGGAGCAGTAACTGATGAATTATGGGTAGATACGGACGATGACAATACAATAAAACTAGGTGTTTAAGAAAGGAATAAAATCATGCAAAAAAATGTAGAGCCTGCAGTCATTAACAATGTTTTAAAGCTATCAATTAAAGAAAGACTTTATTTTACTAATATCTTACCGGCACAGGGTAACCTAATTGATATGACACTCAGGCAAGATATTATTAAAAAAGTAGCTATTAATCAAGAAGAAATAAAAAATTATAATATAAGAGTTGAAAATGAGGCGACTTTTTGGGACGCTAAAAAAGATACAGGTTTACCTTTATTATTAACAAATGCTGAAATAGAGTACCTTAAAAAAGCAGCTAAACAAATTGATCAAGAATCTAAAATTACGTGCGATACTCTTTCAATAATTAAAAAAATATTTGATCTTTTACGATGAGCGCTTTACTTCAAATTTTGGAAAAGATAGGAGTACCCTATTACCTTATTTTTGATATAATCATAATTGGAGTGTATTTAATAAATATGAAAAAATTAACAAAACAAATAAAAGATAACTCTAATGCGGCAGAAGAACGTCTACAGATATCAGTGACTAAAAATGATAAGCACACCAATGAAAAATTTGGGCTGCGGCTTCAGACTATTGAAACTAAAATAAGTAACTTAAACGACACAGTAAGTGAACTAAAAGATGATATTAAAGACATAAGGGAGCTACTGATAAAACATGTATCAAAAGATTAATAACTTATTATTGCTAGTCCTAATTTTAGCTGTATTACTTATTTTAGTAACGCTAGCTACCCGTACATACGCCCATATAGGAATCTTTGGACGCTTAGCGAGCCCACAAAATACAAATTTAATAGAACTGATAGCCACTAAAAATCAGATAACCAGTTTTAAACAGATGGCTAGCGCTCAAAACACTATTCTGATAGAAAATGTAAATCCATGAAAATATTATTTTCAGCATTACTCATGTTTATTCTTACGCTAACTTGCTACGGTGGATATGTAGATTCTTTCGGACGCTTAGCAAACCCGCAAAATACTATACTAGCTGAACTCATTAATACTGAAATGTCGCTATCAACTATAAATGCTCGTGATGCCAATGGGCTATATATATTTGATGACGCCGGTAATTTAGGTATTTTTATTGAAGATGGGGGCCAAGTTGGCATAGGGACAAATAATCCTACTGTACAATTGCATGTTGATGGCATTTTCAAGGTTACAAATGCTAACCAGAATTCTGTAATTAGTGCGGAAGACGCATCCGGCAATATAAATGTTTTATTTAATGCAAGTAACAATTCATATATAAAAAATAATTTTTTGGTAGGTCAAGTATCCGGCCATTTGGGCATAGCTTTAGAGGTGAGCGGTAACCTTAATCAGACTAATCCTATAGATATTCATGAGTTTTGGGGATTCTTAAACGCTAATTGGACAGTAGATGAATCAACCGGATCAACAACGTTTTTATCAAAAGCAAATGGCTGGGTTAGATTAACTACCGGCGCGATAAATGGTGATGCGCGATCCTATGATGATAACGATATCTGTATGTACATAAATACTAAGCGGCCGTCATTTCTTGTCAGGCTGCAGCTAGAACAAACAAATAATATGCAATGTGCTTTTGGACTAAAAGAAGCGGGATCGGGCTGGGGAAACGATTATGTCCGAGTTATTAAAAATAATGCAGGTTCTAACATTTGGACCTTAGAGGTATCAAACGGCGGCAGCACCACAACGGATACCGGACAAGCAGCGACAACAGCTGAAATTAAATTTTCAGTAATTTTTACAAGTGACACCACCTTAGAGTGGTTTATCGATGGCGCGTCCCAAGGAACTGTGTCCACTAATGTTCCTACAAATCTTCAACAAAAAATGATGCAAGATAAAACTGAAGAAAATGCAGCCCATTTTACTGAGTTTGATTATTTTAAAGTTTTACCATCGAGGTAATCGTATGAAAAAATTATTTTTAGCGATGCTGCTGGCCGCGGCTATTACCGGAGGTATATCGGGGGCCTGGCTAACTAAAAATGCTGGGAGTACATATAGAGCAGAAGCTGACGGCTTAATAATAGCGCATATTAATGCGGATAATATCAGCGATAAAGGAAAAATTATAGCCTATTCAGATTCATCGGCTACCCCTACAACAATGGTAGCAATGGCAAGCTCTGAACATTGGGATGATAGGCGTGTTTTTATCTCTCGCGCGAGCCTAAATTTTATCGTAAAAAAAGATGATTATTATAAAATAGTCGCAACCAATAGCCGGGGAGAATGTCCAACAACTATATTTTGGCTGCCGATAATTAAATGAAAAAAGCGGCTTGTTCTATAATTTTATTTACAGTTTTTCTTTTGACTACTGTTTTAGCTGATTCCAATAGCATCATAAAAAAATCCGGCCAAATACCGTCGCCCAATGTCGTAATTGATGATGCGGGCAATTTAGGTATTGGGACTACACAACCGCAGGGGGATTTAGATGTTACACCTGAAATAATTACCACATCGACTTATTCGTATCCGTTTCCAAATATGACGAATACACAGGTTCTGAATTTAGAGGGAATGGGAACAGGGGCGATGACTTTTGATAATTCTCATGTTACTTCTCGTTTTTGGGATGGGCTGAAATGGAAAGCTGCCACTGGGGTAGATTTAGTAATAGTTAATTCAATATTTGATTTGCCTGCGCCGTCTGGAGATAGGATTATTCTTGAGAATAAATATTATCGTGGTGGAAGTGAAGAAACATTTGTACTTCCATATAGGTTAGATGTTTCAAATTCACCTTCCCTATTTAATCTTAATTTTGCTTATGTCGGCTCCGGACCGTTTTTGGTAGCTGATGCTGCATTTGGATTTTTTGTGACAAAACTAACATCATTTATCGATGTATTTAATAGTAATACATTATTTGATATAACCGCTGACGATTCCGTTTTTAACTTTATGATTTGGGAAGAAAATTTAGCCGCTGGTTGGCTGGATTTGGGAACCGTCCGTAAAAAAATTATATCTTTTCGTGCAGTCAATTTTGAATTTTTTGGATTTGGTTTAAAACTAGAAAATTGCGAAGCTGTAACTTTTACACCAACTCTTTTCCGCAATGGCTTTAATATTCCTGGTGCCGTACATTTAACAGTCTCAGGTAATAATGAAAGTTTAACTATTTTAGGAGGCAATTTTATCCCGCAATCCAATGAATATATGTTTAATTTCCCGAAAACACTTAATACAAAGGGGGTACGGGCTAGTAATAGCATACTTGATACTCGTAGTTTTGGAGGTGGAACCTTTGCCCCAGGATCAAGGGATCAAACGGACAAATTCATATCTTTTGTTAATTGCGCTGATGTGCCGGATTCTACTGTTATTGGACAAATACAGATAAGCGATAATACAGATTTAACGTTGATACCCGCGCAAAACACACCAGTATCAATAAATGCAACGTTTATAGATATGCAAATAGAGGAGCGCATGACGCATCAAATAGAGTGCACTTTTAATGCCGATACCGATATAATAACCGCCGCAATTGATCACGAGCTATCCTCAAACGATTCGTTGACGCTTAAAACGGAAGGGGGTTCTACATTACCGACAGGATTATCAGAAGATGTTGAATATTATGTGGTAACTATAAATGCGGCCACATTTTATGTGTCTGAAAATCTAGGAGGCGCGACCGTTAATTTTACAACATCCGGTACAGGGATAAATTATTACAGAACTAATGATGGGGCTGATCAGGGATATATTATTTATACGGGTTTGGAGTCTGTTGTTTTAGATATTGACGGTGAATTATCCATAGAGTCCTCGGTAGCCGCAGCAAGAGCTTTTGCACCTATGGTGATGAAACGCTCCGTGACTGGCAATTTTACGGTCGGCGCTAGAGGCGTAATAGTATCACCTGATAATACGCACACTTTGCCGGTTGGATTTTCTGGATTAATATTGCTTAATACAGATGAAGGGATTGCTATTTATGTTGAACGCAGATCTGCACTTGCTGCAAACGCAACTATAACTGAGATGAGATGCGTCATAAAAAAATAATCTATAAGGAGACAACATGAAAAAAACAATTTTGATATCTATGGTAATTTGCTTGATTTTAGTATCTAAAGCTATAAACGCAGTTACTATTTCTGGGACAGCCACTATTTCCGGGAATGCGCGAATTGGAATATTTAGCCCTGAAATTTTTGAACCTTTAGCCTGGTTTGATGCACAAGATGACGATACTATATCTTTAAATGGGGATTTTGTAACGCAATGGTATGATAAATCGGGCAATAATTTTAATGCCGCCCAGGGTACCCCATCTTTACAACCGAGGTTATCAGATTTTGCTGGGAAGCAAACTATAAATTTTAATGTTGATGTCATGGAATACGGACCAACTCCCGCACTAAACGCATATACGATCGTTATTGTGTGTAAATATAATTTTGTTAGCGGGGGATCTGCTACTATGCATCCTATCGGATTGGGTTTAGCAGTAGCCCCAGTAGTTTTTTATAAACCATCGGGGTCAGCCTTTTTAAGGCACGTACAAGCAGGGGTTCAAGCGAATTTTCTTGATACTGTGATAGATACCGGCTTCACTTTACAGATATGTACATATTTTAATCCAATTGTTCAGGGCTGGATTAATGGGGTTAGAGATACCGCGAAAAGTTCAGTATCAACAACTGTATCATCTGCCATATCACGCATTGGTTCTTATCTTGCCAGTGGGGCTTCGGGTATCTCCGGAGAAATTGGGGAAGTATTAATTTTTGATAAAGCATTGACGAGCAAACAAATAAATATTTTAACAGATTATTTGAATGTTAAATGGGGGCTGGGGCTGTGAAAAATAGGATTATATCTAATTATTTTGGACAACTTGCCCCAGATAAATGCCGAACTACCGGGATTATACAAGTTATCAAAAATCCGGACAAAGCAGATAAATATATGTGAGAAAAAAGAATAGAAAATGAACTAGGCAGTAAAACGGAATTAGAATACAAAAATTTGATAGCGGAATGATATCCAATTGACACATAATAACAGATACTTATAATTAAATGATATAATAAAATTGGAGGTTTATATGAAAAAAATAGCAATTGTATTTTTGTTATACTGCATTATAGGTAATTTAATTATTGCCAGCGGGTTTGAAATAGGTTACAGCGATTTAGAAATAAAAAAAATGCAAAATAAATTACCTGTGTATCCCCATTTATTAAAAAATAATCTACTTTTAAAAAATGCTAATAATTTTTTAACAAATAATATAGCTATTAAAGATATTGAGATACTTGACTTAAAATCAGAAATTTTAAGTCTTAAACAAGATAACACGTATAAAAATTACGGGCTTGGAATTCTTTTTATTTTGTGGCTAATCGAAAATAATAAATAGAAAGGAGTTAATTATGAAATGGACCATAAGTAAAATTATAAGTATTTTGCTGATTTGCGGCGGCCTGGCATATGGATTTATCAAAACGGAGCCTAATGCGTTTCAGGCTATGATAATGCTATGTGGCATGGGGACCGCCTTAATAGGCGGTAAAACCTATCTACAAGATAAGTATCCTTCTACCAAACCTAGTAATGAAATTAAGTAATAATTTTTATCTTCAGGAATTTGTACCTCTCCGAATCTTTAATAGGTTCGGAGAGATGAGCACACGGTTTATTCATCCCTTAGTACCAGTTATATGTCAGAAATTCAGGGATCGGTTTAATGTACCCATAACTATTAATGATCTCTATAAGGAGGGCTTAAGAGATGATTCGGGGTTTCGTATGCCTAACTCGATAGGGGCTCCTTTATCTGCGCACAAAAGAGGGATGGCTGCTGATCTGGTTTTTCAAAAAATAGATTTTTTTGAACTGCAAAAAGATATAATAGACAATTATGAAAACGTATATAGAGACTGGGGGCTAACTGTGATAGAGAAAAACACGGTAACATGGCTACATTTTAGCGTCGAATGGGTAAAAGGCAGCCATCTTTTTACTATTCCTTTTTACAAGTAATATTTACACAATAATAAGCCTTTTATTTTTTATATCTTTGACCTATCCATCCTTTAGCATCTATCGGGAGATCAGCCGCCCAATCCGGGTTTTGTGAAACCAGATTAATAAAATTTTTAAAATCTTTTTCATTTTTTTTAACTTCTGCTAATATCTCATCGTGTGTGTGCAAAACCACTGCATATCCATTATCCTCACAATTAATAATCGCTGCAGCTAATATATCTCTAGAGATCGCCTGATCTATATTTTGAGTAATCCGGCCGGCATGTAAATATTCTTTATTCCATTTTTTAGTTTTAGAATGTATGCCCCAGTAACTAATTACTTCCTGTTTTTTACCATAAATAGACACAGTTTCCATTTTCGGCCGAAACCAATATATAAAACGTCCCGATGGCAATCGGCAGCAAAGAAAATCATCACGCATTCCGAATTTCACACGCCCATATGACGACACCAGCCTTATATTTTTCACAACTTCTTTAGCCGCGTACTCTATACCTCGCCAGTAGCTCACTATCTTTGGATGAGCTTCTCTCCATTTACCCGCAATCTCTCCTGCCTGATCGTCCGGCACATATACGCCATACACAGGCGCCATTGATTGAAAAGCGCCTATCCAGCCCTTATAGCCAAGTGCTAATACAGCTACTTTACCTATAAGGCGTTCATCATCTTTAATATATTCATAGGGCTTATTATAAATTTCAGCTGCAGTTAATTTATATAAATCTTGCCCGGATCGAAATGCAGCTAACATTTTATCGTCGTTAGCTAACCAACCTAATACCCGTGCTTCTATAGATTTAAAATCTGCACAATAAAACTCATTATCCTGCCCTGCTTTTATTACTCCTCTAATGCATTGACTAGCCGTTTTTATCATGCAATCGTGGACTGATTCAATAGCTGAAATAGATAACTGTGAGACAACATTAATAAATTTTTCAGGTAAACATGCCCTAGGTAAATTTTGAGTCTGCACTCCTTTTGCGGTCCATCTGCCTGTTGATGCGCCATGATAGACTAGGCCTCCTCTAAATCTGCCGTCTTTAGACGCCATATTTTCAAAGGCTTTGAATTTTTTTACTGAACTTTTAACGCCTTGCTGCCTTAGCTTTAATATACTTTGTATTTTTGAGCTCATTTGTTCATGTTCGATATGCTTTTTTATGGTTTCTTTTTGGAGATTAGGCATTTTATAGCCTTCACATTTTAAATACTCCATTAACGCACCGGTTTGATTTACTGAAGCTATAAATCCATCTGTTAACTTACTTAATTCGTGATTTATGGCCTTCTGTTTTTCCTCAATTTTGCAAATTAAGTTAGCTACTGTCTTTGTATCAACCGGTATGCCCCTGTCATTTATTCGCATATTATATTTAAATATTTCTAGCTCCGAGGGTATCAAGGGGTGCAAATAATTAGCCAGCGCTTCCTCTGCGAGAACATCTTTTTTACAATATTCAAAAAGGTCACTAAAAAATTCAGATTTTTCGTGCCAATAAATATGGTCTTTATACAAGGGATCTGCTATCTTTTCATCTTTTAGGGGCAGTCTTGGCTTACACATTTTTTGCATTATTTTATGGCCTTGCATATCTTTTTGAGCTGATAAATTTAAAACTTTACAGGCGTCTTCTAGTCTTCTAGGCAGCGCAAATACAGCAGTTAAAGCAGCAGAACATCTTAATTTATTAAACGGCAGCTTTTCAAACCCATATTTTTTATGCATTTGGAAGTACCACATAACCCGTTCAAAATTTATATTATGAGCCTCGATCTCATCGGCGCGCTTAATTAGGGAATTTAAAAATTTCTTGGGCACCGTATCTTTGTTATAGTATTTAGCATATTTTTCCGGAGCCCATAAAAAAACTTGTCCGGACTCACTAGACTTAAACGCTAGACATAAGATATCGGTATTTTCATGACCTGCGTAGTTATAAACACCATGTTTTATGAGATCAATAGTAGCCCGTGACTCCATATCAATAGTTAATTTCATATGCACTCCCTACGTTTTTTGAGTTAGACTATAAGCTACTCTAACTCAAAAAACGTAAGAGCATAAGCTCTTACGTTTTTTTTCAATCAAACATTGATTCTTGTTCAGTTTCTTCCGATTCTTCAATCGCGTCAAAATCATGTTCTGCAGCAACTCTATTATTAAATGAGTCATCATCCTTTAGTTTTTGAATATTTTGCAATATTAAACTAACACCTGATTTTGGTGCTTTTGGAGGACCGTACGCAAAAGGGATCAGTGTCGCTCGGCACCAACACCCTGCATATATATCTTCCGGATCAATTATAGGATTTCTGTGTTTATCTACAACACCCGGTTTATTTAGTGAGCACCATGCCTTTAGAACATGCATATTTTTACACTCTTCCTTACTCGGAAAGTCATGATCTCCGTCTCTAATTGGATGAGCAAGCAGTTTTGGCCTAGTTTCTTTATCCGGCCAGGCTGCGTCTATAGTAGCCTGTATTGCCTTTTTTATACCTGGGATCCCTGGCTTTTTGGGAAATAACATGGTTATTTCATATCTTTCCGGAGAATTTTCAAAACTCGTTTTCTCAAATATAGATGGGTAACTTAACCTAAATTCAGGTGTTACTATTCGTTCCATTCTTATTTTTTTCATGTTTCTATCCTTTCATTACTACGGTTTTTTAATTACTAAATTACTCCTTTCTTTTTATTGTTAAACGCTTTCAAAATCTGCGGCTGCGTCTACTGAAATAGCAGGTCGTTTATCATCTGCTAACGCTAATACAGGAGCTCCTGACGATTTTCCGATAAGAGAACTTAAATTTTTTAGCATTCCAGGCATTTCTTTTTTAATGATTTTTTCAGCCTGAGCCACTGAGATTAATTTTTTAATAAATACCTTATCTTCATTTTCTAGCCATAAATTAAGAAGCTTATTAGTTCTTTGCTCATCTAGCCAAAATCTACTTGACCGGCCTCTTACCAATTTTAATCCCTTTATCATCTCTCCTGATATTAGTTTATCAAGCGCAAATAGTTCTACATCTGTAAAATATTGGGCCACGATGACCTTAAGATTATATGATTCAATGATATCTTGATCTGTTATTGTTTTAGGATTAAATCGTTTAGATGCTATTTCATTTACGCGTCTGTGTAACTCAGGACAATCTTTGATAGCTTTACAAAAACGACAGTGGCTTCCCATTTGTAAATGCGTATCTCCTGCTTTTGACCTTACTAAACCTGGTTTTATGATATGCGCTACTGTGTAAAACAGTTTTTGAGTATTAATCTCCCAGGTTTTAATTTTATTTTCGGCCCTAAAACTTCTAGGCTGAACAATAATTAAATTTATTTTTTTAATCAAATCATATATGCTGAGAGTATTCCTAGTTTTATCTGACTGTGTAAGCCAAATTTTATTAGCAACCCCTAACGCATACATTATCAACTGGTAGTTTTCAGCTGCCTCTACATCAATACCTGCGCCATATTTAAAATCGATAATAATCAATTCCTTAGTTAACGCATTATAAACATCGCAGTCACAGGTGCCAAAAACATCCGGTATGACTTCATCTAATGAGATTTTTGTTTCAATACCTCTTAAAATTTCTTTGGATTCAATTTTATGCTTAGGCGCCATTTTTTTTACAAAATTAGTATACAAGGCTACATTTTCAGCCATATCTTCAGTTACCTTAAATTCTAACTTAGTTTTATCAGGCACAGCTATTAATTGCCCTATGTATTCTGCAGGTGACTTATCTTCTACGATACAGAGCTCCGCCAATTTATGCGCCGCACTCCCTTCGAGCGCATAAATGCTATCAGAGGCTCCGTATTTTTCAATAGCTTTTTTTTCTAATACATAGGACCTAGGGCACTTAATCCTTCGGGTCACAGAGCTAGGTCCTAGTAATGAATGCGCGCCCATTATTTCACCATCCTTTTAGCTACCATTTCTCTAAATTCATCTATATTATCGCCATTTAATTCTGAAAATTTAGAAACATTAAATGCCTGCAATATTTTCATACATTCTTGATCACCATGCTCTAATGAAAGATCAAAAAATTCTTGTTTAGCGTCTTCTATATCGGAGTCGTTAACTAGTTTAGCTTCAGGCTCAGTATTTTCAGAGGAATCTAGCTTTTGTTTAAGTGTATTAGTCCGCTCTCTTTGACTAAACTCAACCCCTCGCTTTTTAAGTTGTTTTTTTATTTGGTCCCTCTCCAACATCTGCATTACCTGGCCTTGATCAAAATTTTCATTTTTACTCAAGTCGACGCCCTCTGCTGAAGACGCATTAGTAATCAATTTGTTACAGTCATCACATACGTCCTCATTAGGACCTAGAACTAGCCCAGCTGCTGTTTTAGAACCTTTTTTGAGTAGTTTAAGGTCGCCTATCTGAGTGTTATTACTGTATAAATACTGTAACGCGAGTACTTCTAACCCATTTTGTGCAATAAAAATTAGTTGCGAACACGTTGAACAAATTTCAAAATTCATATTATTACCTCCTATTATTTTGTTAATTTATCGATGACGGCTTGCTTGTCGAATACCTGTTGTATCATCCTCCCTTCTAGCGAATTTTTAATCAGTAAATATTGAATGAGCACCCCTCGTTTTTGACCTATTCTATGAACACGGTCCTCTGCTTGCTCTAATCGGCCGGGCACCCATGATGGCTCTGCGAATATTACATTACTACTGGCTGTTAATGTTATGCCTATCCCCGCTGCATTTATGCTGCCTATAAATAATTTAATATCCGGATTTAATTGAAAATCGGTAACCGCTTTTTCTCTTAATCGCATAGGTGTTGACCCTATAAATACGCAGGCTTTTTGGCCAAAATAGTTTTTTAGGCTATTAGCCGTTTGGACATGATGGCAGAAACAAATTACTTTTTTTGATGAATTAATAGCCTGCTCAACATGCTCAATAATAAACGGCATTTTTTTTTGAACAAGAGCTTTTCTAACCGTCGATAATTTACTAAAAGAAGGCGATTGGCAGTTATTTAAATCTCCTGCGGCTTTTTGATATGCATTTTTAGGTCCGTATAATTTCAATATTAAATTATTTTCGTCACTGATTATCTGCTCCGCTTTTAATGACTCGGCATCAACTAATATGAACTGCCTTGTTTTTTCGGGAAGCTGCTCTAAAATTTGATCTTTTGTACGCCTAATCATTAAAATTGATCTAATGTACTCATTTAACTCTGTCAACTCACTAGCGCCGCTAAAATCCCAAATAATTTTTTTAACAATACGCCCCTTTTTATCTTTAATATGAATAGTTTTACGATGCGCCCGACAATAACGCTGTGCAAAAGATAACTCGCTCGGAAATAGCTCCGGTTGTAGATAATTTAGAATAGAAAACAGCTCAATGGGCCGATTAACAACAGGGGTTCCCGTTAATGCTACGACTCTATTTGCCGCTATATTTTCTGTGATAAACTTAGTCCGTTGCGCCTTTTTATTTTTAATATAATGAGCCTCATCTATAATGACTATATCCCATTTAATAGCTCTCATATTCTGAAATTTTTGTAACTTTGAATACGCAATAACTTCTATTTGTTTTGGCTGCTCGTCATATTTAAGCCAATTTTTTAACTCATTTGACCAATTAAACCGCAATGAAGCAGGGCAAATTATGAGTACCCTGGATGGTTGTAGCAAATTTAAAAGGCCTATTACCTGGATCGTTTTACCTAATCCCATTTGATCAGCTAATAAAACTCTCTTATTTTTTAACATATATTGTATGCCGGCTTTTTGATAGCCAAATAACGTTTTTCCATCTGGCAGCGGCACATTGAAACCATGTAAGTTTGTTAACCTGCTGCTATCATGATTAGCATTTTGCAAGTGTTGTAAGCTTCCCTCCAAAATTTGGGTATCAAGTTTAGCAGCTATTTTCCAAAAACCGGTTACCCATATTTTTTTACGGCCATCGAACATAAATCCCGCATTTCTAAGCTTTTCAACACTAATGTTATAGCGTTTTGCTATGAGGGTTGTCACTGAAAAAACACCATTTTTATATTTAAGCATCGTTAAAATAGACTTCCTTTTCTAGAGTTATTATGCCTTTTTTGGTACATAATCTTTACCTACATTTTTAACAAAGAAGCGAATACTATAATAGTAATCTATCCATGTCAAGGACATGTTTTAATAGCTAAAATTAGTAAATTTAAAATTTGTATTTGACTATTTTAATTTTTAGTTTTATAGTTTTTATCCATAAAATGGAAAGTTAGGTGCAATTTTGGCATATTGGATACATGGAGAAAAAACTAAATTGGCATTAGCAATTGGAATGAGGCCCTGCCATTTATCTCAAATTTTAAGAAGAAAAAGAGGCGTTAGCGTAAAAAGGGCCCAGCTGTTAGAGACCGCGGCTCATTCTGTGCTAGGTAAAAATATTCCGTGGCTATCCTGGCTTTTTAATCGTAAAGTTACACACCCTGCATTTTATACTAAATGCCGGTAACCTATTTTCAGCACTAAAGCTCATAGAGAGGCCAATAAATGAAACCTGCTGATAGCATGTTAACCCTTTTTAAACAGAGGGAATTAAAAGTCTTTCCGCTCCGTCAAAATAGCGTCCTGCCCCTTTTTAAAGGATGGCAAAATTGGGCGGCTACGTGTTCAGAACCAAAAATAGCAAAATACCAAAAAAGTTCATTGCTTTATAACTGGGGCGTCTCTTGCGAGCACTCAAATCTAGTTGTAATAGATATAGATATTAAAGATAATAAAAACGGATTAACTGAGCTAAAAAAGCTTTTAAAAAAATACGGTAAATTACCAAAAACATTTAAAGTTAAAACTCCTAATGCAGGTTACCATTTATATTTCAACGGCCAAATGCGGAGCGGTGTAAATGTGTTAGCCCCTGGACTAGATATACGTAGCAAAGGAGGGCTGGTAGCCGGGCCGGGCAGTATAATATCTGGCAAATGTTATGAAATTTTATCGAACGTAAAAATAGCTGATTGCCCAAAATGGATTTTGGACTTTAAACCGAAAACCCAGTCTACCGTCATATCAGAAAATGCAGCAATCTCTCAAGGTGAACGAACTAAAACAATCGTAAGTTTGGCCGGAACATTACGACGTAAAGGGCTGGGTTATGATGCGATATTAAATGCAATAACTGGAATTAACGAAACCCAGGTTAACCCGCCTCTTGAAAACTGGGAATTAAAAAAAATAGCTAATTCTATTTCTCAGTATAAGCCTGAAGATGCAGAAGCGGCCGCTGATTTTTTTAAGCTTCCTTTCAATTTAGCTATTGAAGCTAAAGATATAGACCCGATGGTAATACCTAAAAGAAATTGGATAATGAAAAATAGATATTTGGGCGGATTTATATCTGTTATAATCGCTCCGGGAGGCGTTGGAAAATCAACCCTAAGTCTTCTGGATGCTATCTCCATATCAACCGGATACCCTCTCAGTGGCTTTTTAGTAGAAAACCCTGGACCTGTTTGGATATATAATACGGAAGAACCTCTAAATGAACTTAAACGTAAAATTGTCGGCGCCGCATCTCATCATAAAATCCCAATTGAAGACCTGCATATCCATATTACGTCCGGACGAGATACGCCCCTTATTTTGGCAAAACCAGGCAATAATGGCATTATTATTAATAAATGCGCGCAAAAAACAGTTGTTCAATTTATAAATAATAATAAAATAAAATTACTAATTGTGGACCCATTTGTCCGGACTCATGAGCTTCATGAAAATGACAATATGCATATGGATAAGGTGGCCTGGTGCTTTCAATACATAGCCGATCAAACTAATTGCGCTATTTGTATAGTTCACCACACCGCCAAAAACATGCTAGGAAAAAATGAAGCCGGGAACGCAAATACTGCTCGAGGTGCAAGTGCTGTTATGAATGCGGCCCGTATAGGCCATACATTACTAACGATGAATGAAGCAGAAGCTCAAAAATTTGGTATTGAAAAAAAACAACGAGGCTGGTACTTGAGATTAGATAGCGCTAAAGCTAATCTGCAGCCTCCCTCCGGAGAGGCGATGTGGTATAAGCGTATAAATACTACAATAATTAATAATGATGGCGTAGGAACGTTGGAACTTGCAGATATAGGCAGCATAGCAGAAAGTAAAAGGCAGG
>Ga0114925_10000134_pt1 | contig 27224 bp, 27 predicted proteins | sample SumtaG_2_FD_87287 | JGI IMG/M metagenome (GOLD analysis project Ga0114925, IMG submission 87287) | Deep subsurface microbial communities from Indian Ocean to uncover new lineages of life (NeLLi) - Sumatra_00607 metaG | ecosystem: Environmental > Aquatic > Marine > Oceanic > Sediment | place... | reverse complement strand
ATGGCATTAAAAAGAACTAAGTCAACATTATATTTTAAACAACGAATCAACATTCTATTACTAAAAGTTCTGGATGATATTAAATTTAAGAAAAAGTACGAATCATTAACAAGTCAAACAAAATCACTAGTGAATTTGTTCCTCGCTTACTATATTACAATGGTGTTAAGAAATACAATCTGTTAGTAGTAAAGTGCTTTCTCCTGTAGATCTTCATAAGTACTTTTATCTTCACTACTTACCCTATTAGGTATTAGACTAGGAGCTCTACTTCTAGGTGCTCGTCTCTTAGACTTTTGTCTGTTTATCAGTTGTGGTTCTTCACTTGCAATTCGAGAAACTTCCACAGACTCTGGTCTTGTATATCCAACTATTTTTTCAGCAGTAGAATAATGATTTTTAATTTCTCCTTTTGTTTGTCTAAGTGCATCTAAGTATGAATATAAGGTTGGTCTATTTCTTTCTTTACCAATTCCTTCCTCTGTTAACATAGTATTGAATAAACTTCCAAAGTCTATCCTCACATCAACTATCCCAAGTCTTTGGTTAAAAGCAATTTGTTGTTGGTCACCACCTTTTATTACTGAAATATTCGTAATCATAGAGGGATCTAAGTTATATATTCCAGGTGCTGATACCTTTTGGAAAAATGGCCACTTATAAGTATTACCTTCGCTTGACCTCGGAACTGCTAAACAAAGAAGAACTGCCAACGGACCAATTATGTACTCCTCTGTAGATCTTGCGCTTCCTGGATTTGGGTTATATAATCTAATAGTCATTGTATAAGATGGAGTAAAACCACTATTCTTCCAAAGTTGTGGGAAGTCGACTCTAGCACCAGTTAACAAAGCACTAAGTGTTCCTCCACCTCTAGTGGCTTCAAGAGTTGTCATAGCTCTTTGAGCCACTTCTCCAGCACGAGCGGCGCCTTCAAAGATTGCACTAATTGTTTTACTTTCCGTGGCTTTTGCCACTGTTTCTGCACCCCCTTTAATTTTCTTCATTGCTTGAGATAAACTTTCGGTACCAGTTATTTGCATTACTTCTCTAATACCTTGGGAAGTTACATCTGTAATTTTCTGGAGGAAACTTTCTCCATACTCATTAGTAAATGAGTCCGTAGGAAAGTTGTCAGCTAGAAAAGCTACTTTAATTGCTCCACTGTGAGATCTTTCAAAACCAAGAGGTCTTAGTAAGTTATCATACTCAGTCCAAGCAGATTTTAATTTAAAAACAGTCATCCCTACAGTAGCAACTGGTTTCGAGGGAATAATTGTCGCAATCGGCATAGACTCCTCAATAACGTGGCTACTAACAAAGTTACCTGGTGGTAACCCAATAATAGATCCTTCTTTTGGAATCTTAGTTATCGTTCTTCCACCTGTATCTAACATTTTATTATCTCCCTTTTACCTGAAATTAACTCAATTGAGCAGAGGCTAAGCCTCTCGTATACTGATCACCTTCAGAGAATCCTCCAGTTGGACTACCCACTTGAGGTGTATTTATCACATTTGCATTAGATGAGTTTACTGAATTATTAAAGGTATTTACTAAAAGTGCTGTTCCCTTCTCAGCAGTCTCTTTACCTACTACTGCAGCCTCTAAAACTTTTTCTCCTACTTTTGCTGCTATCATCTTCCCTTCAGCCATCTTTACTTCAGCTTCACGTTTTAAATACTCACCTGTTCGAACAGCCGTTGTTTTACGAGTTTCTTCTGTAGTACCACCGTATGTAGACATTCTTGCTATTTCAGCTGGAGTAAGTATTTTACCTTCTTTCTTCAAATATTTTAGAAAAGCTTCTTCTCTTCTTACTCCATATTTTTCTGGACTTTCAAACGTTCTTATACCTCTAAAAGCAAGGAACCTTTCGTTCCATTTTGTTCTTATTGCATTAACTTGTTCGTGACCATATTTCAAATACTCACCTAAATGTTCATCCATATATTTTTGTTGTTCTGCTTGAATAATCTGGTATTTTGTACTCCACGGACCTAGTCCGTACTTTTTTCTCATCTCATCTGCCTTAGCACTAAGACCAGTACGCATCTTTAAAGCTTCACGTGATTCAACTCTTTCTTTACCTGGAACACCACGTCTGACCTTCGCAGCATGCTCTTCAAGTATCTTCATAGAAGCTTCTGTTGATTTCTTAGTCCTTTCATCAAGTGCTTTCCACCACTTTTTAAGTATGGGACTTATTAAATACTTATTTATAAGACGCCCAATCGCATATCCAAACGCACCGGCTGCCAGTACAGCGAGTATTGGTCCCAGAAATGGAATAATAAGTTTTACAAGACCACCTATCCCTACCTTTAGAAGTGAAGCAAGTGGTGAAATAAGTTTAGTAAAACGACCAAAAAGACTTCTTATCACTGAGATTCCTATTAACAAATACTTCCAGATAGAAGTTCCTACTCCCTTCAATCTTTTCCTCAATCCTCCCATTTCCTTACTTACTTCATAAACTCCTTTCCTAGTCTTCTTCATTTCAAGAGCTTGTTCTTTACTCATTTCTAAAGATTTTCTTTCTACTCCAGGAAAGAACGATCTAAAGAAACTAAGAGTTTCTAACATCTTAGTAGTATTGTCAGCAACTATATCAATAGCTACTCGTCCAGGTGCTACTATTTCTTTTTTCTTTCTAAAAAGACCCATAATTCCTTTTCTTTCTCTTGTTAACATCTCCGCTTGCTTTTTTGAGAAAATTATCTGTCTATCTCCTAGTTTCTGGACAGCAAGTTCAAAGGGTACAGCTGCACCCCGTAGCATTTTTCGAGCGACCCTCCACGTAGGTTTTTCTAACTCTTCTGCTTTTCCTGTTTGGAACTCAAGAAGCTGTTTCATATAGTAGTTTAACTGGTCAAGTTTAAACATTCCCTCTGAATAAATTATACTAAGAAGACCAACTATTTTCTCAAACGCATTAGGAGCTCTTGTTGCGGCTCGAACAGCACTTATATACTTCCCCCGAGCTGCAAAGAAAAATCTAAATGGAAAAGTAAAAGTTCTTCCCAACCGTTGTGTAAACATTATTAAAGTTCTAAAAACAGGATGCATAACTAATGTTCTTTGCCAAGCTAATCTTAAACGAGACGACATCCCAAGTAAGCCAACTTTTAAATCAAGAGTAGCTTTTAACATTCTGTCTTGCCAACTCATTTGTATTTTATTTGTTGCTCTTTGGAAACCACGTATAAAATCTCCAATTATCGATCTTCGTTTCTTCTCCATTTCACCAACATAAGTCTCTGTACGAGCCATATGTCTTGACAGAGATGTTATACTGTGTAATAGTAAACTTTGAGTTTTTCTAATTTCTACTCGTTTGTCAATTCTCTCAAGTAAATCATCAATTGGTACAACAACTTCTGCTGGATGAACTTCAGCAACACCACCTCTCTCAACATAACCCCCTCGTTGTAACTTTGGAGCTTTCTCCTCTACTTCTTCTGCTGTACCTACCACTCCTTTTGGTTTTCTTGAAAATAATTCTCGTACTTTGCTTCCAACTGTTGTTGCCACAGTTGAAATAGTAGTACTAATCCGTTCCTTAAGTCTCTTAGTTGCGTTCTTAAAAACGTCAGTCTCCATAAACTTAGCTGCGAAATATCCAAAAAGTGGAGTTGCTCGTGCCAAAGACATTGCTATTACATTCTGTCTATTTACACTGATATCTTCACTTATAGCTTTTCCATATTGAGAAACTGATTCTTTAGTTGCTCTAGCTGTAGATACTGTAATATTTTTCATTCCAGTAGCTAACCGTTGCATAGTCATTCCAAGTTTGTCTAATACTCTGTTTACTGCTGGAACTACTGACTCTATTTCTTCACCTGGTGCTTCTTTTATTTCTTTTAGTATATCGTCTGTTTCTTTCTGTTTTACAGCAATAGAACTAACTTGTGAAGTTATCTTTTTTGTAGCATCCTGGGCATCTTTATTCATTCTATTCATTGTATCAGATAAACTACTAATTTGTTTAACTCGGTCAGTAGTTTCTTTATCAGCTTCTTCTATGAGTACTTTCGTCTTTGGAGGCAGATTTGGTGGTCTATCTGGTTTATCAGGCATCTAATTTTTATCTCCTTAGGTCTTTACTTTATAATTGGTTGATCGCTTTAGATACTTTTGCTCCAAGTCCATGTTCAGAACATATACAAATTACTTCAGATGGGTATATTAGTTCTTGAACACAAAAAACATTCAAATTTTTGTATCCAAAAGATTGTTTATATGAACTGTATAAAGGACCTATAATATGTGAGAACTTTCTAGCCAATGAGAAAAATACTTCGAAATTCCTTAAAAACAACTTTACAGTCACTATGTAGTCTCTTAGCTGTCTCGTAAACTCATCCTCTCCCAATGTTGTAATACTAGAAAAAGTAGAATGAAGTACATTGAAGTATTTACCTAAACTACTGTTTGTAATTTCTTTTCCGCTTAGTTCTAACTTTCTAAACATAAATGAAACTACTTCCTCAACATCTGAATCCTTTATTTTATCTTTTTCTAAGCTAAAAATAATCCTCCATAAATTTTTATAATAAGTGATTAGTTCAGGTTTAAACAAATTAAAAAACATGGTTGGTTTTTTGCTTGCAACCATATGCATAAGTTCATGAACAGTTACAGCTGCTATATAGTTATTAGATACATGCGCGAAAAAGTTCACGTTATTATCTATAAGAACATAAATCTTCTTAGTTTTTACTGGTTCGAAGAAAGCAACAGTAGCCCGTTGTGATCTTGGAGTAAAGAATTTCCTTGCAACAAACCCTAATATTGTTTTTGACAAAAAACATGGAACTATTTGTTTTCTGTCAACAAGAGATTCTACCTTCTTTGCTGCGGATTTGGTTCTTTTAGACTTTGTAAGTGCTTTTATAAAAGATTTATTCAACCCATCAGAACCAAACAGTTCAATTCCATCAAGTCTAGCAACTACATGTAGACCTGTAGGAACAACAAAAACTTCGTTTAAGTATGTCTGTAAATTACTTACTTCTTCGTATCTCATCTATGTCTCCCTCTCCTCTATTATACATAGAAAGGATATCTACAAACCCTCCCATATCTTCAATATTATCTTTAACATGTCTCATAACTGCTTGGTTTGTAATCTCTTTTTTACCAATATTAAACTCAATTACTTTATTTAAATCACTCATTTGAAGTTTCGTAACACTTTCTATTAATAAAGGAGGGTCCCATTTACGAACATAAAAAGCAGCAGATGTCGCTAAAGCTAAGTCGTCATAACTATCTGAGTCAGCTTCCACACGACCACTTGTTTTAGAAACAAGACTGATAAGTTCTAGAACCAACCTTTTTGACTTCACAATTTCAGGAAATTCAGAAACATATGAATATAAAGCATCAATCATTAATGGTCTCGTTTTTGCAGAAGTAGTTAGTCCAGGTACTAATTTTCCCATCCCTCGTTTTTCTTTATACAACATCAACGAAAACTCTGAACTATTTATTTCTTCTACTACTTGATTTCCATAAGAATTTGATTCCACTACTAAACATCCAGGATATAAAGTGCAAGCCAACATAACTACTTTTATAAAATCTTTAACTTGACATTTTCCTTGAAATTCCCAAACTTGTTCTAAAGTTTGGTAGTCCCAAACTGTTATAGCAGACTTATCTGATCCATGTTCTGGCGCTGTATCTACTCCAATCAAATAAAATCTCTCAGGAACTGGTTCTGAAAATTTCCAGATCTCCCCATTATACATCCTTACCTTCTCTATTGGTTCTACTTCTAATTCTTGAAGTTTTTCGACTATCTCTGCGGAAAAGAATGAACCAGTCGTAGAAATAAATTTTAACTCTAGTTCCTGTTGAATTTTCCTTGAATCGTTATTAAACAATTTACATTGGTTTTTATACCAATCAGGATCACTAGCTAACTGTGGTATATTCTTCCAATGTATCCTAAATGGAAAGAATAGCTCATCTCCAGTTATAGCATTTGTATACTTATCAAAGAACCACTTTCCTACTCCATGAGTCTTATTCGGAGTCGATAAAATAACTGTTCCAAAAGGGATTTCATTTCTCCTAGCCACCATCTGGTTTGTTGAAAGAGCAGGAACCATAGCAGTCCAAGCAGTATCAATAAACTTAATAAATGCACCCTCATCTATAACTAAGAGAGTAATTGCTTTACCACGAAGAGTTTTTTCTGGTGATGTTGGTGCCACAGGAGAAGCATGTACTTTGCTTCCATTTGTTAAAATAAATGATTGTTCAGTTCTTTTTGCAAAACCTCGTCCAACGATTCCTTTTGGAGGTTTCATCCAATCAGGAACTTTCTCAATCATCCCTCTTATATTTCTAGCAAAGTCAGTTGCTTCTTTCCCATCTTTCGAAATGATCCCAACAACTACATTATCATAGAACAAACATAACCACGCTGAATATGCTTGAATAGCAGTGGAAATTCCAATCTGTCTACTTTTCAGAACTAATACATATCTTTTTTTATTTATAAGACTTATCAATTCTAGTTGTTTTCCGTAAGGTTTCATTAGAACGTCACCACCAGGAAGTTCTATGTATATGTAATGCTCACAAAAATAGCTAAAATCGTACTTGCATCTAAAAAACTCAGAGACTCTGTTCTCTACTTTTATTATCTTTGTTTTTTCAATATTTACGTTCATTTTTTACCTAATAGAAGGTTTATTTATATTTTGTTCTATACTTTAGATAATTCTATATATCTGGAAATTCTATATATATTAATAATTGAAGTAAAGGTGAGGTTGTTTTTTCGCTGACTAAAACTAAATGTTCTAACAAGAAAAAGGGGAAATCATGCTAGCTAGAAATGATCTTGACAAATTTAAGACCTTAAGAATCAGCAGCGATTATGTTACTTGTTTTAGTAAGAGAAACCTTACAAAATATTAGTTTTTTGTTTTTCCTTAGGATAAAACGCTGGAAACAGCGCCTAAGGAAAGTTTTTTGTACAAAAAATTATATTTTTTTGTTCGTTCTAATTAAGTTGATTCTAGCAACTGACTGCCATTCTCCTGATTTGTTGAAAACTAATTCGCTAGACCACAAAATATATTTTCCAGACAAATCAACATAGTCTGCTGCTCTAGTATCAAACTTTACTGGTTCACCAACATTCATTAAATTTAAAATTGGTAAGTTCCTTTCTAAGTCTATACTAACAGTAGCTAAGTCTGACATTATTCTTGCAACTCTTGAGTCAAACTGAGTAGACGAGAGGGAATATCCAGTATCATCATTATAGTATCGAACTCTCGTTTCTGTTGATATATCAGGATCAACTTGAATAGTTTTGTTTTTGTAAATTAGTCCGTAATTAGCGCAGATAGTTTTTAAGTCTTGTTCAATTATATAGTATAGTTTATTTGAAGGTTTAATAACGTATCTTAACGTCGGCGCCATAATCGCAAACTTTGCATTAGCAGAAAAATCATTATCTATCTCTGTATATGTATAAAAGTTTTTTCCATCGATACTCTTATCAATTATCTTTTCGTTTCTTTCTCCCCCAGCACTTAATTGATATACTGTAAATGTTTGATTCTTATTTAACTTTTTAGTAAGGTTCTTTATATACAATTTATTGTCATGTTGGCAAAATACTCCTGGTACTCCTTCAAATAAACCAAACCTCTTATCTAAATACCCATCGAACTCGTCAGGACCTACATTAGACTCTTCTTTTATAATTTTATAGAAAGTAGTTGGAGGAATACAAACTTGGTCAATAAGCTGTTTATTTTCACCGTCAGAGTCGTACTCTAAACTAACATTTACTTTTCCTGCTAAATCTTCCAGAATTTGTCTCAGAGTCACACCAGTATAAACTTCATTAACAATTGTGCTCATAGTTTTAAATGGCTTTCGACAAACAGTCGGTATTATAAATGGAGTTCTTTCTTTCTGAAGGACTGTTTCTGGAGTTTCTTGTTTTTGAACAATTTTAGAATCTGCTTTAGCGTACATCAATTCTAGATCTACTTGTTCCATTGGTGGAGCTCCTGGTTGACCAAGATATCTTACATTTAACTTTATTGGATCTGTTCCAAAAATATCTTGTAAGATAAAATCACTAGGGTCAGCTAGCAATTCTAACAAAACGACCTGATAGGCAGTACTCAAAGACGAAACAATTCTAACTGAACGAAGATCATTTGTAAAATCTAAGTTCTTGATTGTCATTTGAATATCATATCCTCTAGTAGGAACATAGTATCTCTCTGAAGGCATAAACATCTCCTTTTTATAATTTGTTCAAACTACTTACGAAAACAAAGGTACAAAAAAAGAAGGAAGAAAATCTGTCCTTCTTTTCATAACTTTATAAAAAAGCCACCATCTGGTTCGGAACTATCAGGACCCGTTCAGCAATGTCTTCTAACAAAACTTTAGCATTAAGATTTCTCTCACTACTACTAAATCTAGTTATGGCTAGAAACATGTTCCAGTTAGAAGTAACTGGTGACTGATTAGTTAATTCCTCTAACATAACTGATACCCTCTCTCTTCTTTTTTTACCAACTTCTTCAATAAGGTCTAAAATTCTTAACACGTCATCTTCTGGTAAAGAACTATTGAAATTATCTTCAATAAGAGACACAATATTCTGCGAAAAAACTGAGATATAATTTCCAACAGCAGCACTTACTTCAGCTCTTGAACTTTCAATATGTACTTGAGATATCGTACCCAGTTTAGTTCTAAAACCAAATCCAGTCCAATTCCAGTCATTGGGATTTCCCGAGAGATCTCCTTGTCTTGGTAAGTAGTTTGTCTCGGACATACATATACCAAACTCAACAATAGCTTTTCTAGTTCCATTATAGCTGTTCCTTACTATAAGCATTGGATAAATGTCTCCAATTTGCGGAACATTCGAAGGATGTTGGATAATGATCTCATTATGCATCTGTGCTAAGTTACCAGAGAAAAAAGGTCGCTCAATTAAAATTGGGTTTCTGGTTTCAGAAATGGAGTCTCTTATTTGTTGGTTAAGAATATCATTCCCAACAAACTTATACAGGTCAGAAAGCAATCCTACAAAACGAAACTGATCACTTCCCTCCTTCTTAATAAATAACGCAAGGTAAGGCAATTCAAAGTCATCTAAGAGATCATGTCCTGGTCCCTTCATTGTAATTAACTTCCTGTAAATTACTTCACCATATCTATCAGAATAAAGAAAACAACCAGCACCAAGGTTAACTAAGTCCATAGACTCAGCTCGTTCTTCAAAACTCATGATATATTACAACCCCTTTCTTTCATCTTTCTTACAAACTTCCTAAAATTGTTACTAGAAGTTCTCATAGTATGAAAATTTACAACTCCTCCAATAGCCTTTCTTAAATCGTCTTCAAAAACCTTTCTAAAAATATTGAAGTTTCTAAACTGGTTTTCTGTAAGGATATTGACACAGAACTCTACCAATTCCTCTTTTGACATTCTTCCAGTACTACCCCATCTATTCTTTATAAAATTTATTCCATCTTGATCTACTTTTATAATATAAGTAGCCTCATGAACTGTTCTTCTGTCTCCTTGTCCAGTCGAGTTAGGGAAGGAATGGATACGCAACGGACCACTAAGAGACTTCTTCATTTTATTTTCTCAGCAAAGAACCACATATATATATCTCGACCTTTAAATTCATAATCTTCTATAACTCCCTTTACTTCGAACCTTCCTTCTAACTCAAAGAAATATTTAGCTCGTTTTGGTGTCCAAATGCTTGCATGTGGATCATATGGTTCATTTAGAAGTTCAGTTGTAGTTAAGATATTTTCTGCTTCAAAACTTGGAGAAAAAGGGTCTTCTTTAAGGACTCGACTCGCCAATTTCTCATAATTTGGAACAATTACATCAACTGGGTCTTTAACATTTAAACATTCAGAAAGAAGGTATATAAAAAACGGAACTTTAACCATCGGAACATGTTCTAGAAATCTATAAATTACAATTTTATCAAAATAATATAAGTATTTTGGAAGAAAATTTTCCCATGATTCATTACAAAAAACTTCTTCTGTTTGTAGTTTACTATGGTTCCAAAAACAATGTTTTTCTTCAATTGCACCACGATTTTTTAGACTTCCAGGGGGAGAATACATTGGATCAAGGTTAACTAGAAAATAAGTTTCTAGGCTATCCAACCATAGAGGTTTTATTTTTCCAGCACCAATATTCAGTATTGATGGTTTTAAATTAGTCATAATAAGCTCCTATCCGTCCATCCAGCATCTTTCTATATATTGAAGATCTTCATACTTAACACCACTTATACCACAGGCTTTAAATGACCTAATTATTCTATTCTTAAAACTTCGTAGTGTCTCGTCTTCTTTCATATTAGTTATTTCCATTCCAATATCAATTTCGTCAGCCCAAGAATATCTTTGCATACTTAAGTCTTTCTTATTGAAATATTCATAAATAAATTCAGTAAATGACTCAAAAACATCGTCATCGTTTTTTGCTTCCAACTCTTCATTTTTTATATATTCTTTATATTTGTCTCCCAAATCTTGTCTGAGCTTTTCGATATCAAATGTCGATCCCCAAATAACAAAACTAGAGGAACTAGAGTTAGTTATAAAATCAAGTTTCAGTTTCATTCTTTTTTTTCCTTCTTCCTCTTTTCTTTTCGAGTCTTTCAATCTCTTCCGCACATAATTTAATTTCGTCTTCTACTTGTTTCAAGTCAAATGTCACTTCTACTTCTTGTCTCTTAGCTTGAAGTTCCAATCTTTTCGTTTCTAAGTCTTTCTTCTTTTTTATTAAATTTTCAAGATCAATCTCATTTTTTCTCAAGTATGGTTTCACTATAAACTTCATACCCAGCCATATAATAACAATGATCAGTACAAAAGATAATAAAGCTTGCGCTAACATAATCAATCACTCCTTCTTAGGTAAGTCCCTGAAACGTTTATAGTTCCAGGGACTTCGGGTTTACTTACCAACAGTTGCTCCTCTTGGAATACTGAGATCTAATCCTAATTGTCTCATTGCCATTAGCGACATAACGTCTGACATAGACAATGCATCTCCATCAACACCTCCTCCTCCCATTATAACAGAAGGAACTTTCCTTTTAGAAAAAGCATCAGCCCATATCGACATAACTTTCTCATAGGTTTCAAGTTTCTGTTTTAGGGCACCATCAGCAGCTAGTACTAGCCGTTTCCTTTCTGCTTCACCCTGTCCAAGAAGAATCTGTTGTTGCTTTGTTAATGCAGCTGCTTCTTTGTCAAGTTTAGCTACTGCTTTTCTCTGTTCACCAGCAATAACCTGAACTTCCTTTTCTCTATTAGCAACAACTACAGCCCGAACTTTAATTTGTTCCTCTTCATATCGGGCTTTCGCTACATTTGCTTTACCTTGTGCCTCAAGAGTTAGTTTATTCTGTTCGGCCTCCTGAGCTTTTGCTTTAGCAGTTGCAACCGCCATTAACGCTTCTTGTTGAGTGGCGATCTGGTTATTTACCTTTTTCTCGTAAACAAACTTTTTAATTTCAAAGTTCTGCAAACGAATACCAGTCCCCTTTAGAGGATTAGGATGATAGAGAGGGTTCCCATTTTCATCTACTTTTACTACTTTGAACGTTTTGGTAACCATCTCACCAGAAACCAAATCTTTTATTTTCTTTTCTATAGCAGTAGTCTGGTACAAACCGTTTATAATCTGGTCCCTAGCCCACATTACATAGTCAGCCCTTTGTGTAGAATAACTTTCTCTAGCAGTCATAAGGTTTGCTGTTAACCTTAAAACATTTCTGATTGTAGGAAGAATCAATTTCTGTTCCATATCTTTATACTTTTTATGTCCACGTACAGTCGTTAAAGAAATCGCTTCAGATTCCGTAATTGGAAGAATAATACGTAGAGTTCCAGAAAGATTACATAATGACCCATCTACAAATCTAACTTCAATGCTTTGATCTATTTTTTCTCCTTCTAATATATCAGCTGTAAAGAAGAAAGTTTCTGCCTTTGGCCAAGGTTCAATATCACCAAACATCTGGAACCATAACCCAGGGTCCATTTTAGCGGACATTTTTCCAGATACAGCAGCTTGTTTTACTTGATACGTCCCCTTTTCTACAGTTTCAATAAGGCTACCCCCTAAAATAAGACCGACAATTATAACGACACCGATAAGTATTAAACCAAGAATTTTCTTGTTCATTTTTTCTCCTCTTTGTTTTTTTGTTAAACAAATTCGACTACAATACTTTTCGTAAAAGGTTTGATATAGAAGTCAAAGTACTTTTGTCTGTCTATATCGTCGACTTCCATCATCTTCATTGTTTGTTTAGTAATTTCGAGACTGCCATACTCCTTTAAGAAAACATTATATTTCTCATCTTCCATAGGAATACAAAACAGTTCTGGGTCTTTCGAAAACATTATCTCATCTTTTATTTCTTGTAAACGTTTAAATATCCTTGACGGAATATTAAAGTTTATCTTCACAATTTTTTCATAAATTTGGTTAATTCTTTCATATTTATATGGGACTCCTTTTATTATTACCTCGTTACCGTCAAAAGCAATGTACTTAGACCGGTCAATAGATATAATAAAAATCTCAAACATCAAACGTAATTCAAGCGGGATATAACCTCCTATCTCTTCTGTTAATGTTCTTGTTACAATAATCCCATCATACTGTCTTAAGATTAACTCTTCGTCCTTCACTTGATTCCTTAGTAGATATTCGTCTATTAGATAATTTGTTTGACTTCGTAATACATTTACAAACCTAGGATTTTGTTTCATCAACTTTCCAATTTGGATGTTCCGTTTTTCTTTATCATGTTTATCTATATTCGAAAGGTCAAAACCCAGTCGTTCCAATATTGTATAGTGACAAGCTCTAACATCATATAAATAAATGTTCTTTAAAACTAATCGACAATTTTTATTGATGTCCATTATATTTTAGTACTGGTAATAGAAAAGAGATCCCATCCAAATCTCTTATTAACTTCTACTACCAGTACTGGCCCTTTAATGTAAAGTGCGAATCAAAATGTTGTCAATTTGCAAATGGTGGTTAATATCCATAACTGACTCTTGTCTCTCCAAAAACCAGTTTACTGTGTCTTGTTTTGTATTAATTCCACTAATATGTTTAACTATTTGTTTATATAATATCTGCAAAGCTTCAGTATCTTCTGGTTGAGGTAGTTTTGATATAATCTCTTCTGTACCAATCCTAACTATGTTCAAACCAGAGTCTTTCCTTTTTACTTTTGTAAATGTATATGGAATTAACTGACTGTTAATATTTTTACAAAATACAACAAACAAACCAGTTTTTACTCCATAACATTTTAAGTAGATGTCATCGTTGAAATTATAAACAACTCTAAAACCATTATTAAAAACTTCCATACTTAAACCAGGAAGGTCAAGTACTGGAGTGGTATCTGCATCTTCAAAGATAAAAAGTTTACGTTTTGGGATTCCACCAATCCCTTCTTGAACAGGAACAAGAACTGACATAATCAAAGTTTTCGAGGCGTCGATTCCTCTAATAGCAACCTTAACATGATTTATATTTTCAAACCTTTCATGGTTCTGTTCAAACCAAGTAGAAAGAGATACAGTACTTATCTCATATTCTTGAGTCTGGTTTTCGTTTTCTTCTTGTGATTCACCCCCTTCTTCTCTATTTTCCTCTTCTGTTGGTGTATCTAAGTCAGACTCAGAGAACTTTGGTTGCTCCTCCTCCTGTTTTTTAATCATTTCTACGAGATTTTCATTTTCGGTCATTCACTACTCTCCTTTGTTCATTTTAAATTCAGACAATTTATCAAATAAGCAGTATTATACTACTCATTCCCTAGTTCCGGTCGCCATAAAGAAACATCAATGTCTGTAAACGATTCTAAGGCAGCACCCGCCAATGTCATTATCTTCACAAGCGCGTCATATGTCACCACAGGAGCAGATTGTTGTACATCAGATTCTTTACATCTTAGTAACCAAGGAGGCAAGTCATCAGTCCAACTTTCTGTATAAGACGTATCTGCCCGCGCAAGGTAGGCTCTTAAGAACGTTAAGACACTAGCAGTATTTAAACACTCGTTAGACTTGTAACTCCCAAATGTTTTCTTTTGATAACGTCTTTCTTTGTTATACAAACGGGATATATCTTCTGGAGTCATCTACAATTCTCCTTTTAAGATTCATGATTATTAATGAAAAATAACTTGATAAGTTTGAAAAGTACTTTTTCGTAGAACTTACAAATCAATTTACTGAAACGGATAGATAGACCACTATCTCGTAGTCTACAGTAAATATGGAGAGGATTTAAAAAGTGTTGAAATTTTCTAGGGATCATCTAAGGTTTAAATTATACTCCCCTACTTTTATTTTTGTTCTATAACATATCAAATACCAAGCAACCTGTTCAAATGACTCCAATTTTTAGGGAGCTTCTCTGCATATTCTGACATATATTCTAAAACAATATCTCCACTCCACATATAACCCTTTCTTAACTTACCCACAAAACCCACCAAGTTAAGCTCCCCACCTTCAACTGAAAAAGGTCGGTGTCCTTTTCTATTTACTCGGTTCGACAAATGAACGACAGAGATCTTAGGCAGAAAATAACTAAATATTTTATGTTCAAACCAGATAGTTTCTGCGTGACTAGTATCAAAAGTCATTTTTAAGTTTGGAAACTTCTGACATACATTATAAATCTGAAGAGGACTTCTTAGTTCTTTTTTTCTCTTCCACATAAAGTTCTCAATACAAAGTTCATAAGTCCTTTTATTACAATCTATAAGATAATTTGCGAATTTTATTATACCTCTATTCGGGTGTATCACAAATTTTCGACTTTGAACATTACGGGAGAAGAAGTCCATTAATTCTACTATAACATCAAACTTCAATGATAAACAGTCAATTGGAAGATGAACTACTCTTACTTGTATGTTTCTTTCTTTAATTATTGAAACGATACTTTCTTTAAGTTCAAGACAAATCTTCGACTGATCTATAGATAATTGAATTGGAATATTAAAAGAATGGAAGTTCTTTAATCTCTCCAAAGACTCTTTGTCTCTTATTCCAAAGGATATCGATGTATTAATCATAATTGTCCTTAAATATAATATGTTTCGTCAAACCCACCTTTCACTCCTTTCCAGTTCACAGCAATAGCCTCAGAAGTATGAATTGATTCTTCATGGGTACATTTAATAATCCAATCATAAAAGTCCTCTCGTTTATTAAAGGCGTTAGAAATCTCTCGTATTGCATCTTCCACAAAAAGCGGATTTTCTGACGCAATCCTAGCAATCTCTTGTTCATCTATTCGTTTTACTATTGGATATGGAAGAGTTTTTACCACACTTTCTATTGTTTCGATAATGTCCTCTAACCAAACATAATGCCGTTCTACTACTTGAACTAAGACATCGACATAAGATCTTTGTGCATGAGGAAATCCAGTAGCTCCCTTCTCTACTAAGTTATTACAAAGTTCCGCCGAACATGGACAGTACGATGTATATTGTATTTTAACTCCTTGAAAAAACTTGAAGAGAGGAATGTCTTTGGTACCAGCGGATAGCCACTTAATCAACTGACCTTCAAATCTACATTTGTAATAAATTGGAAACTCATTGTTAGAAATTAGTGACTTCTTAGTTATTGGAAGTCTAAATTCAAACTTCATAAAACTAGTTTTTGAACCAATATTGACTCTTAAGTCTTCTAAAATCTCTCTTATTAAAACATGTTTTAATGGTCTATCTAAATACTTTTTTAAAGTGAGTAATAACCTTGACATCGAGATTCCTCTTATTGAAGAGTCTAAACTCGTTCGCATTGAGACGTTTGCCACTAGACTAGTAAAACCACCGTACTTCGATTCAAGTTCAAATGGGATTTCTACATTCTCAACTCCTACTTGTTGAATTGGAATCTCAATTCTCGGTCTTGTTTCTTGAATATCAGGTAAATCATCTTTTTTCATCAAGTCTATTCCTCTCATTATTAGAAACAACCTTACCTCTGACTTACTACACCTATAGCAGTTAAGTAGGCTTTTAACAACTTAACAGATTCTGGAGTAGCATCAATTTCCTCTTCCCTTGGTACTAAGTCAGCTTCGATAAAATTTCGGATATAGTCATTCTTTAAATCAATACAGTCAGACTTAGTTGTAAGAAATTCATGGAGATCAACTGGAGCATCATGGCCAATTAAACAAGCTGTTTCCATTTCACCGCATCTTTGACCACCCTTATTCTTTCTTCCACCAAGAGGTTGTAATGTCCTCCTTGCATACGACCCAATTCCTCTAGCCGCTAGTCGTTCTTCAGCAATATGGATCATTTTAAAGAAGTAAATAAAACCTACAGCAATATCATTCTCAAGAAAACTTTTTGAAACTGGGTCAAAAATCTTATACTTTGGCATAGTTTCTGTATACTCTAAAGCTTGTTCAATTTGACTTCTAGTTACAGACTCAAAAGGAGGTTGTATTAAAGTAAGATTCTTAATAAAGTTCTCATCTATTACTTTTGGACATTGTTCCATAAATTGTTTTGTATACCAATTTTCTTCGGTATTATCAATTATTTTAATATAATCGAACAAGTACTTTCTAACTTTTTTATTGTCATATTTTTCGTCTCTTATTCTCTTCAAGATCTCCTCTTTCAAGTCTTCTAATGACATCGCTAAATGTAACTCATATAATTGACCAATATTCATTCTTGAAATTATTCCAAGAGGATTAATACATATATCAACATGTCTTCCATCTTCTAACTGTGGCATCTTTTCATGTTCTACAATTTGAGAGATCACTCCTTTATTTCCATGTCTATTTGCAATCCTATCACCAACTTGGATCTGTCTAAAATAGACTCCAAACATTTCAACACGTACCCCATTTATACGTTCTTTTTTTACTTTATATTTTTCAACAAATGAAAATTTATCTAGTCCTTTATCTCGTATAAAACTAGAAGCAACGTTTTTCGATAAGGAATCTTTTAAGACCTGTTTAAAATAATTTTCCCGCTTTTGTTGTTCTTCAATCCTAGTTTCTATCCATCGTCTAAACTCTGGTATCTCGTCATTCCAAATATTCGGATAAATATTAACTTCAGTTATAATAAGTTTCTTTTGTGCCTCTAATTTAGTTTTTTCTTCAAAAACTGAAAAATGATTTTCAGACGAGATTTCTTTCATAATTGCATACGGTTTTCCAACCTCAATCGTCTCATACATATCTGGAAGTGGTTTATACTTTTCCTCATCGAGACTCAAAAGGACTTTGTTTGGCGGCAATGTAAAAGATAGGTCTTTATAATGTACAGAGGTAAAAACTCCTTCTTTAACTAATCGGTCTGATATTACAATACCATCTTCATAATTGTTTCCATAATAGGACATTACAGCTGTTAAAAGATTTTTTCCAAATTGTACTTCTCCACCCATACAAAAATTACTTTCTGCTAAAATATCTCCTGCTTTAAACTTATCACCCACTCTAACATAAACGTTCATAAAGTCCATGTTTTCAACGTAAATCTTTCTATATGATATATCAAAAATGTCAATATCTTTATCGTCGTATATAACTATTATAAAATTAGGATCTTGATAAATAACTTCTCCATCCTTTTTAGCTCTCTTTACAAATTGAGTATAATCAGTGAACAACCCTTCACAACCAGACTGGACTATTGGTACATCAAACTCTTTTAACATAATAGCCTGTCGCATCTGCGACGAAGCCATTTGTAGTCTAGTTTGATCATCATGTTCTAGAAATGGAATAAACGAAACAGGTACTGAAACTGGTTGTTTATCTAAAATTTCTTCGGTGAACCTTAGGTTCTCGTCAAGTTTTACGTTTGGAAGTAAATCTTGTAACACACCACAATTATCTCGGTCTGGCGTGTCAACTGGACATATCCTTCCCATCATTGATGGATAAATATCTCGAAGATGGGCTGGAACATTCTCTCTTTTAAAACCGCCTGGACCCAGAAGGCTTATCCTAGATAATTTCGTTAACTCTTCTATTGGATTAATTGAAAAGTCAAACTGAACAATATCAGAAACATTGCACTCAGAAAGAATCTGCGTTGAGTTAACATTAAACTTTGGCTGTCTTGTAGTTCTATTAGATAAACATAAGTCAAAAACTGCTTTTGACACTTTCGATAATACCATATATTCGAAACATCGTACTCTTTTATTAGTAAATAATGTGTCATCCAGCTCTTCTTTCTCAATTACAGATATCACTTCGTCTAGAATGTTGTCCTTCTCAAAAAATCTTCTTGTCATGATATCTGTTTTTAATACTAAGTCAATGGCATATACAATATCTTCCCCTTTTGACTTAGGATTAAATTTTGTATAATTCCTTCCTAACTCTGGTATAAAGTCGTCTTGCGTCATCCCTTTAGACTCAGTTTCACGTGTTTTCAAATCACTCATCAATTTGCCAATTAAAGAATCACTTTCAGGTTTTAAATTAGAAAGATTATACCTTCTCTCCAACTCTTCAGGACCAAAATATGAAAACATCAAAAGTGCCAAAGAAACTTTTTTATTTAAAAAAGTTGACTGGATAAATGGAGCCTCTTTTTCTTCAGAAATTGTCAGTGTAGCAACGTTTGTCCGTAATTTAATAGTTTGACCTCTTGTAACTATGGGAGTATCTATTAATTGAAATTGTGGTATCTTCTTTCGACCATTAATAACGATATAATTGTGGTCAACTAGTTTTGGTATTAACATACTTAAATCTACTTCAGAATTTCCTTTCTGAAGTCGAATAACTAGATTTTCTCTTAACGTTTTATTTAATTCACCAGACGAGAACTTGTGTTCTCGGAGATCAAGTTCAGCAATAGTAAATCCAAGTTCTTCTACTGGTTTTAAGATTTCTCGAACATTTTCTAATATCTCAGAATATTCTCGTTCTCTTATAACGAAGATATTCTGTTCCTTATTAACTTTAAAATATGGGTTCTTTATGTTCAATATTTTTTTCCTCCACACTCTAGTTTTAAATCTTCTGGAAGGTTATCGTAAATTCCTTTACAAATTCCTAATAGACCACCATCAGAGTAATCAGATAAATAGTTAAATGACATTTTACGTTCTAATCCCGAGTTCCAGTATTTACTACTCGAATAATAATCTCGTACAAACTTAAATAGTTTTCCTCTTATTTGTCGTCTTTGTTCAGAAATATTTTCTAAGCCTTCTAATAATCTAGATATATCAAAATTATCCATCTACTTTCTCTCCCTCTAAAATCTTGTCCATAATCCCTCGATATGAGTCAGTATTTAAGATTCCTCGGAGAATACTTCGTTTCGGATTTGAGAAAGCTAAACTTAATAACCATGACTCATAACTAGGAACTGTTTGTACGCTATGGAACTCTGGAGACACTTTGTCTCGATTAGACAAAAGACGCCACTTCTTTAAGTTCTTCCACATTAACTGTGAAACTACACATTCAAAGTGGACATGGTGGATTCCCTGACCACTACTATTATACACGTCAAATAATTCAGAAACTATATCTTCATGAGTTTTATCTTTAAACTGATGTAATAAGCCTGAAATTACAGACAAATCTGCAACAATATCCATTTGTTTCATATCAATACTGGCGTCGTCACTAATACCCTTGATAACTGCTGAACCAGATGTATGAAAAGTACGAAGAATAAGTTGCGTTCCTCGTTCTCCAAGTGACTGAGCGGCGATTACTCCAATAAATCTACTATGAAGTATTTTGTAAAGGTCACCATAACACTTATGACAAATCTTTGGACTCGTACAAAATATTGGACTTCTTAAACGGATTGTTTTTCCAATAAAACCTTTCCAGTTCTCAGGAGTAATTTGTTTTAACTCATTATTTTCTAGAAAATATCTCCAAACTAACATCTCTGCTTTCTTTGAATTGCTTATATAAACCTCTAAACAATCAGATGTTCCACAGTCGTCTAATTCTAAATCAATTTGTAAATTTACACAAGTAAATATCAGTTTTCTTGAAAGGTAACCTGATGTGCCTGTATTTAGTGCTACATCTAATAGTCCTTTCCTACAACCATAAGTTGAATTAAAAAATTCTTGTTGATCTAAACCATCTAATAAACTATTCTTAATTGGTACTGGTAAAATTTCTCCGCTAAAGTTTGATATAAATCCTCTTGTAAGAATAATTTGCCGTACTTGGTCCCAAGTTCCCCGCGCACCAGACTCAACTAAATAAGAATAAGTAAAATTCTTTTTTAGAAGTTCCTCCGTTTCTTTACTAGAAATATTAGTTAACTGAGTCCTAATATTCTCAGGTGAGTATAATAAACTTTTTACATTTTCAGAATCTTCGAAAAAACAATCACCTAATGACATTGTTGTTCCTAATAATGTAGAATATTTAAAACCCACTCTTTTTATATTATCTAGTATTTCCATAGTAACTATTTCGTTATATCTAGATTTAATATCATTTAAGATCTTTAACAACTTCTTCTTATTTACAGGTTCGTTTATTAGAGGATAATCTTCTGGTAAACATTCATTAAAAATCTTTATCCCCTTAGAAACCATACTTCCCTTACAAGAAGTCTCCTCTCTTAAATTTGAAAACTGATTATTTGTTAGACTAAAGATCCCCAACACCATATCTTGACCTGGAGGAGTAGTAAGACTCCCATTAGCGGGACTGCTTAAGTTCTTACTAACAAAAAGTTTCTCTCTAACTTCTCTCTTACTTGCCTCTGATATTGGAATATAAACTGCCATCTGGTCTCCGTCAAAATCTGCATTAAACGGAGAACAAACAAGCGGATGAATTTTAATTACTGAGTCTAAACTAATCTTAATATTAAAACCTAACATTCCAAGTCGATGAAGAGATGGTTGTCTATTCAAAATACATACTTCATCTCTTGACAACTCCTCACAAATTTTAAAAAGAACAGGTGATTTTTGTTTAATACATTCATCAACAAAATCAATTGCTCTATTTAATAACTTAAACCTTCTAATTTCCAGTAACTTCTTTGCAACTGGAATCTTAAACATTTCTAAAAACATTAAATACGGAATAACACACTCATTTAAGTTTAAGGTTGGATCTGGAACGATTACTGCTCTCCCTGAAAAGTCAATTCGTTTCCCTAGTATATTTCCCCTAATAAGACCCTCTTTCTTCGAAAGTTTGTCAAGAATATGATAATACAATTCGTTAACATCTTTTTGTAATTGTTTAAAATAAGTATAAAACAAAACTTTGTCTCTACCTATATCAATGATAGTACCTTTCATTATCTCTTTTTTTGTAAGTATTTGTACATAATATCTATTGATCTTATCAACTACTTGATTGTTTTTGCTTACACCTTTAGAGGCCGGTCTTAAATCTGGTGGAAGAACTATTATATGGTTAATAAAAAGCATGTCAATATTGTTCTTAATTAGTTGCCAATCTTTAAAACCCTCACTTGCAAGATTAGTTGCTAAGTCTAAGACTACCTTTTGGATTGCTTCGAACTTTTCCCATGTCTGAACTTTCTTTGGAACTTTATCTGGATTACTTGTAACAACGTGGTCTTCTCCGTCCATATAGAGAACACTTTTATCATTTTTCATTAACATATCAATGACAGACCTTATGTCATTTCCTCCAACGCTAACAACTAAGTCATAGAACATCGGATTAACTATTGGTATTGGTAATGTTATCTTAGCAAATCGTTTCCTTCTCTCATAACTGTTTACAATATCGACATTACAAATCTTACATGTACCACCAGATCTAGAAACTCCATAATATGTTCCACATTGACAAGTATAGTTTCTCACTGGTCCAAAAATTTGCTCTGAAAACAAACCTTCTGGATGAAATCTTTTCTTTAACATAATTTTAACTGAAGTAACTTCTTTTAGATCTTCACAGAATTTATTATAATCCAAAATTTTTGGCATAGTCGTCTCCTTTATGACTGAAATTTATTTTTGATAAATTCTGCTATCTCAATAAAATGTTGTTTTACCTTCACAGATATTAGTTCATCAATGTCTGGAAGGATTGAATTTATAACCTCTTTAATTTCATCTTTCGTAACTTCATTTTGTGTTTCTTCAATCATTTTTTTTACTAACTCGATTATCTCTTGTTCAACTTCTTCACTTAAAATTGTCATCTATTTTTCCCCTTTTCCGATTTTGTATCATTATTCTGTTTCTTTCAAAAATCTTTCTTATCTTATCTTCTATAAACTTTGAAAGAATACTTCGTTTTGAAGAAATACTTTCTTCGTGATTTATCTTTTTCATTTTTACCCAGTCCTTAACTTCAATTTTTTCATATTCGATCTCCCCCCACGGAGTAAAATAACAATTATCTATATTGAGTATATTAATCATATGTTCTATGTACTCTCTAGTTCGTTCATTAAAAGGAAGGTTCTTTAGTTCGAAAGGGATACAAAAGTCATTCGTATCTGGATCAGAGTTTGGATGTACTGAATCCAAACGAATAGAGTCAATTTTACCATCAACTGTTCTAACAACATAACTTCTAACAACATACTTTGGATCAATATCCGTAATTCTAAATAAACTGTTCCTATATATCATCTTCCTCGGAACTATAACTTTTTTTACTTCTATCTCTTTTATACTCATTATGCAGCCCCAGTTTCTGGAATTAATACTACATAACTTTTGTTCTCCTCTTCGTATGTTGATATTACAAAGTTATTAAATATTACTGGTAAATTTAACATCGACGTTAAGTTAACAATAACATCTTCTCCCGATCTTAACGCTCCTCTGGGTATAGTTTTAACAGAAACGTTCTTCTCACCAATACACATATTCACATCTAAGTCTGACTTCTTATTCATCTTAAGTATTGGAAGTAAATTTTCTCTCAAATTTATTAACTTTTCTTCTCCAACTACAGTATCATAAGCTACATCGTCTGTTTTTTGGTTCATTTGTTTTAGGTAGTCTAAGTCAAACTTACTTACATTGTTGTCTCTAATTGAAGAAGAAATAACACCATTTTCAATCAGTACTAAAACCATATTCGCTGCATTTCTAAGGTCACTCTTTGATAAGCTACTAGTATATCTTCCTTCAAAATGTTTGTCATATTTCACATTCTTCCTACAGTCAACTATCATATACCTTGAAGAGATATATAATCTAACATCTACCAACTCTTTTCTATCATATACAAAGTCCCTACAATCTAATACTAGATCACAAACTGGAAGAACATTTTCTTCTTCTATAAATCGCACATTCAGTTTTGTTATTTTTATATCTTCATTCTTTGAACGAATAATATCAAAAAGAGCGTCAGTTTTCAGTTTTCCAACATCATTCCACTTATAAATTGAATTCCTTAGATTCTTCTCTTGTACTTGGTCATAGTCTACTATAACTATTTCTTCCACAGTTTCTAGCTCTGAGACCGAGTCAGTTACAAAACCACCAAGAGTTCCAAGACCAATAATAGCTATACAAGAATACATTTATTTTCCTTTCATACTAAAATAAGAGATTCTTTGTTAAAAATCAAGAACTTTATCGACTACTTTCAAAATTGTTTATTAACTCCAAAATTCCCTCCGAATGGTCTAAAAAGAACTTAACTTCCTCTTTCGTAAGTCGTCCAACTTTCGAGTATGAAGCTGTTCCATCTTTTTTCTGAAACATCCTGGAGATCTGAAGTTTCGCTTCTCCGCCGTCGTAAGAGAAGACTGAAAAATGGAGCGACGAATCTCCCTGTTTCATCTCAATCATTTTTATCAAAATATCCTTCTTTTCATCATAGGCCATCTTTCCCTCCAAATTAAAACTTGACGGGACGAATTGAGATCCGCCCCGTCTTCTAAAGGAATTACAATAGAAATAACTTCTTCTCTATATCTGTTGGTTGCGGCATAAACTCCGATTTGTAGTCAAAGATTTTAGAAGTCTCCTCTAATGGATAGTCACGAGGAATCCTATATAGAATTTTAACTTTCATGTTCCCATTTGAGTCTTCTTCTGTTTGAGTTTTAACATCCCCTTTCTCAATATCTTGAATTTCAGTAAGAACAGGGAGAACTTTATCGTTAAAATAATCTTTGTCTTCTTTTGTTTTTATCCTCATAGACCTTCCAACAAACAAGGTCCTCCAACGATATGGATAGTTATTAATTGGTTCAGAACTTCCTTCACTTTCAGCAGCTTTGAGAGCTCTACTTAGAGCAATTCCTCTTCCAGTGGCTTTCGAGAACGAGTCCAAAACTGAACATATAGCAACTCCTCTGGCCATCATAGCTTTGTTGTCACTAAAAAGAAGACAAGCTGTAAAGATGTTCTGAGTTACTAAAGATTTGTGACGATAATATTTTATCATGGATACTTTCAAGTCATCCATTCTTTCTTGTACTGTTTTTCTCATCTTTCTAATTCCTTTGTTTTAAGTAGTAAGGGACTGGTTACAATAACCAGTCCCCAACAAACTAGTTCTCTAGCAGCCCTTTGATCCAGCTGTTTTCAAGAACTCAAGTGTATCATTTGGCTTCAGAATATAACTATCGGTCACAGGATTGCCGTTAACAATACCCTGTGCTAGTCGGTCCACATTCAGAACTTCTTTCAAGAACTCCGCAACGGCACCAACAGTTTTATTAGCCAAGTCAAAATCACCAGAAGAAGCGCCACAAGAAACTCGGACAGTTGTAGTAGTCCTATCACCTTTACGATTTGCAGGTTTCGTAAGACGACTTTCAAAAGAGGCTGCCATAGCAGTTACTCTCTGGTCAACCTTCGGTCTGTCAGTCTTCGGTGTGTCAGTCTTCGGAGCTACTGAAGGTACACCCTGGTTCTCAAGGATGGCGCCAATAATAACGTCTTTCCTTTTCTTAGACATTCCAGGAATGTTCAGATTATAAACACACATTTGTTTCAGTTCTGCGGCTGTCTTCGCTTCCAGTTGCTCTTTTGTATATGTAGACATTTACTACCTCCTTCGTTTTACTGATCTAAACTTCGAGTCAGCTGACATTGTTAAAACATCAAAATAAATCTCAGAAAACTTATAGTTTTCTTTTATAGCAACATTATAAAATGCCCAACACATAATAGTTGCTACGCCTAAGTTAGTAAAGAATAACTGTGGTTCCGATTGAGATAACTCCTCGCACGACATCTCATCAGGCGATTTATCAACTGGATTTTGTATTTCTGGATGATAAGAACTTAAGTCCGGTGTTAAATCTTTACCCTCCCTTCTAACATAAATTTGGACATTCCCATCCGTAAACTCATTTCCGCCCGAAATAAGAGTTACATCATGTAACTCTTTACAAAAATCAGAAACTAACTTCCTTGTTTTGTGATTATCTACTCCTAAGAGTACTGTATCATTCTCTTTAATTACTTCTGAGATTATTTCTTCATTAACAAAATAAGGAATGTGACTGATATTTATTCCACTAAATTTACGACTTAACTCAACTTCTTTAATTGTGGCTTTGTTACCAAACTCTAAAAACTCTTGTCGTTCAAGATTCTTACGTTCATAGGCATCACCATCAACAAGAGTGATTGAAGATTGGAAGTCTTGCAAGTGCTCTACAAACCTACATACTTTCTCAGAAAGAACAGACCCAACACCACCTAAACCAATAATTTTAATATTTACTGTTTTCATTAATATCCTCCTACCCCATAAAGTCACCCATAAAGTCAGGTGACAAATCAACCTCTCCGGTTTCTGATTCCTTTGATTCTATTAAGTCATTCATAGCAAGTTCAACTTTAAAGTTTCTAAAAAGACAGTCTGAACAAGGACTATACTCTTGTTTCTCATCTTTAATCTGAGATCCCTGCTCAAACATCACAACGTCTTTAACATTTCGTGTAGTACCCATTTGTAAATTTTTATATAGATCTTTTAGATAACTAGTCCCTACTTGATAACCTCTAGCATATTTCTTCGACTTAACAAAATTAAGCCATCGTTTGTCAAACTTTTTTTCTTCATTACTTGCAAGAACTGTATATCCAAGTTTACTTTTAACATTTTTCTTATATTTTTTCTTTCCATTAACTACTTTAAAACCTGGTTTAAACATCGATGGCCACCAGGGAGTATGTTCGACTAATTCTAAGCCATCTATATATTTAGATGAACTTGCATTAAACCTATGTTCATTTGACATGATTGAAGTAGAAACTGACACAAATTGTTTATCTACATTACCTATTGTTATATGCAGTCCATCAAAATGCTTTTCGTCCATATGATCGATACTAGAGTGAAAAGCTGACATTGATCCATGACTATGAATAGAACCTATCAAATCATATCCATCATATAGAACATTCTTAATATAGTCTATTCCAGCATAAGAAACTTCTTGTGGAGGAACTTGTAGTATATATCTTTTTTTATTCATATTATAATGTAGAAGGACACATGCCTCACTTTTCTTTAAACTATAAACTTGTTTGAAGAATTCTAATATCTTAGCGAACTTTTCAGCAGGAATTTTCCGAATGTTTAATTCTGCTATTGGCTCAATTTCTTCTAAGATCGAAATTTGATTAACAGGTGCAATACTCTCAAGGATTCCCACTTTTTTCTTTAAATAAATTCCTCCTTTTGCAATAATATAGTAAATATCATCATCAGGCAATTCATTTTTTCCATCATTGACAACTATTTTGAACATTAAGTAACCTCCTGTCTACTGAAAAAGCCAAATTAGATTCTGGAACTTCTGTATAAAGTCCATGAAAGTTTGGAAACATTTTTTTCCTCGTAAAGTTTAACGTCTGACTTTCTGTATATCTTGGAGTAATAAAACCATAACGATTAGAAGTACGACTCGAACTAGCCCTATCAAGTCCAAAATATGTTACAATAGCACTATAATCTTCAATTTTAAAAAGCGACCTCTGACCATCATAACTGCTTAAAACATACATATAATGCATAAGACTGAAATCAGAACGATATTCAAACATATCACCAGTTTGGATTCGCATCCTACTTAAGTTTATGGGAGCGTGTTCCAAATTTTTCCACAACACGGACTCAACTGGAACAAGTTCGAACTTCTCTATAAGGTCAAACATCCACAATGT
>Ga0114925_10000133_pt1 | contig 27305 bp, 28 predicted proteins | sample SumtaG_2_FD_87287 | JGI IMG/M metagenome (GOLD analysis project Ga0114925, IMG submission 87287) | Deep subsurface microbial communities from Indian Ocean to uncover new lineages of life (NeLLi) - Sumatra_00607 metaG | ecosystem: Environmental > Aquatic > Marine > Oceanic > Sediment | place... | reverse complement strand
TTCATCTACATCAAAAGTAGTGTCAAAGTCATCATTATCGTCTAAAGAAAGTTCATTTTTAAATTGTGTTGTATCGTTTTCCTGAAGTAGCTTATCATCTTCTTCTTGGTATTTTTTCGCGGTACTAGGAAGATAATCGTTTATTGGAATAGGGCACATGTCATTTTCAGGCTGTTCTTGTTGTAGGTCGTTTGTTTCCGTATTTTCAGAATTTTCTGAATTGAAACCAACAGTACTTACAAAATAACCTCTTGTCCATATATGCATTTCCCAACACTTGCTTCTAATTTCTACAAACTCTTTTCTCAATCTTTCCGAACTTTTGCCTTTGAGAACTTGCATAACCTTGCTAACAGAAAGTTTCGGTGGAACCGATAAGTAAAGATGTACGTGATCTGAACAAATACTTCCCTCTAAAAGTTTTATACCCTGCCATTCGCAAAGTTCAAACAAAATTTCTTTTAACCGAGGCTTTATCTTTTTTATCAAAATTTTATATTTATATTTCGGAATTCAAACAAAATGATACTCACACTTATATACTGTATGCGACGATTTGCGATAATTTTCCATAGTTGTTACCTCTATGCCAATTATCGCAAATAAAGACCTCGGCGGCAACAATGTTGCCTTGTATATGTGTGGGGCCTTCGCCCCCACGCCCTACCACTGACATTGTCAGTGGATTAGTATCTTTATACAAATAACTAATTTACAAAATTTGCGAATAGTTCAGTAATTATTTTTGTGAAAGCATCATTAAATGGAGCAAGATTTTTTGTCATGGTTGCTTGAACGTTAGCTCTTTCTGCCGGTGCAATAGGATTTTCTATTCCAATCTCCATTCCAACAATAGTGATAATTCTTGAGATAATGATTGTTGTAAATTGTAAAACAGGAGTAACGTTTCCGTGTTTTTGTGATAAGTATTTAACAAGAGATTTTAATAATGTGGTAAATTGGTCTATGTCATTTATTTCAATAGCTTGATTCGTTGCGGCAGCCAGTATTTTTTTGAATATTATTTCCAGCTTTGTTTCATATTCTTTTACCCGGTCATCAGTAAATTGTGTGCTAAGTTCATTGTATGGATTTTCTATTGTTGTAGAAAGTGTTTTGTGGGTGAAGCTCTTAGCTTGTTCTGGATCAAGTCCCATGAGTTGGTAATCCGGAGCATTTTGTTTTGAAAAAAGAAAATCAATTCTTGGATCCTGAAATAGCTCATCAATAGTTCTGAGAGCAGATGCCTGATGTGATACGATCACAACAGTTGAAAAAATGAGAGTTGTAATTTTTTTGTTCATAAAAAACCTTTCGTGTGTCTGTGTGAACAATGAATTATTGTATAATTGTAACCAGGGTACAAAGTACTGCAGCAGAGGTCAATTTTTCCAGTGGAGAACATTGTGTTTTTTGGTACACTTTAGGATCGTATCAAAAAAATAATTATCCACAAAAAGTGATGACATGAACAACGAAAAAGAAAAACGTTTAACACCATTGATGCAACAGTTTTTTCAGATAAGGAAGGAGCATAGCGATACGCTTTTGTTTTTTCAAGTTGGTGATTTTTATGAACTTTTTTTTGAGGATGCGCAAAAAGCATCATCTTTTCTTGGTATAGCTCTGACAAAGCGTGGAACGTTGGATGGAAAGCCGATTCCTTTATGTGGTGTTCCGGTTCATGCGCTTGATCATTATCTTTCAAAGTTAGTACGCGGCGGTTTTAAAGTTGCTATTTGCGATCAATTGGAAGAAGCAACTCCTGGTAAAGTTGTCAGGAGAGGTGTAACACAGGTGTTAACTCCAGGAACATTGACAAGTTCAGAATTGCTTGACGAGAAAGCTGCTTCATATCTTTTTTCTTTTTTCCCCATGCAAAATCAGTGGGGATTGTTATTTGGCGAATTGTTAACGGCTCAATTATTTGCAACTGTTTTACCGAGGAAATCAGATAAATTGTTGGAATCTGAGTTGGCACGATTTTTTCCTGATGAGATTTTATTGCCTCAGACTAAACTAGGAAAACCGTTTCAGTCAATGTTTAAACGAATGGGATATTTTACAACACTGAGTCAATTACAGGTTGAAGACAAAGAGCAAGCAAGTAAACTTGATGATTGGTTTGTGAAACAAAAATTTAAAAAGCAAACACTCAAAACAATTACCGAGCATGCTTCTCTTCGGTATGCGATTCACAATTTTTATTATTATGTTTTAAAAAATCAATCGTCGGCACTCGAACAGTTCAATGCAATTCATTTTTATCAGCCAGATGACTTTTTGATGTTGGATCCTGCAACGCAGAGAAATTTAGAGCTTGTAAAGAATTCCGTAGATGGAGGAAGAAAAAGAACTCTTTTTTCTGTTGTTGATAAAGCGGTAACAGCGATGGGTTCTCGCATGATAAGAAAGTGGCTTATTCGTCCCTTGGTGAAAAAAAAAGCTATTGAACAGCGGCATGATGTTGTGCAGTGTATGGTTGAACATGTTGTTAGCACACAAAAACTACAAGAGCTGCTTGAACAGATTGGTGACATTGAACGAATTATTGGCAGGATTGCTCTTGGAAGAGGAACACATCACGACTTTTTAGGTTTAAAACGTGCACTTTCAGATTTTCCAAGGTTGCAACAATTTTTATTTTCTGAACTGTCTACTATGCTTTTACAGCATATTGCACAGAGGATTGGAAATTTTCAAGAGCTTTATGCGTTACTTGAAAATGCTCTTAATGAAGATTTTTCAAAAGATTGGATTATCAAGCAAGGGTTTGATCTGCAGCTAGATAGTTTACGGATGCTTGTTGGAAGCGGCAACAAAAAAATGCTTGAACTTGAACAAAAAGAAAAGGAATCAACCGGTATAAATTCATTGAAAGTTCGTTACAATAAGGTGCATGGTTATTACATTGAAGTTACAAAACCAAATGCACATCTTGTGCCAGAGCGGTACAAACGACAACAAACGTTAGTTGGACGTGAACGATTTACAACTGAAGAGTTGCGGGCATTGCAAAACGAAATGGTTCAGGCATCAGGTGATAGCGCCATTGCCGAAAAAGAGTTGTTTGAAAAGATAAAACTAATTGTTTTATCTTCTATTTCTGGATTAAGAAAAGCAGCACATGCGTTGGCGCACTTAGATGCCTTGTATGGTTTTGCATTATCTGCATACGATGCGGGATATATTCGCCCGGTAATACATGAAAATCGAGATATTATAATTAAACAAGGAAGACATCCTGTTGTTGAGCAAACAGTTGATTCAGCATTTATACCAAATGATGTTGTATTGACTGACTCACAGTCGCTTTGGATTATTACTGGGCCAAACATGGGGGGTAAATCAACGTTTTTGCGGCAAGTTGCGCTTATTTCGGTCATGGCGCAATCTGGATCATTTATTCCTGCGCAATCTGCTCAGTTGCCTATTCTTGACAGAGTTTTTACCAGAATTGGATCAGGGGACAATCTTGCAGGAGGAAAAAGTACCTTTTTGGTTGAGATGGAAGAAACAGCATTGATTTGTACACAGGCAACCAAAAATAGTTTGGTGATTCTTGATGAGGTTGGCAGAGGGACAAGTACGTTTGATGGGCTTGCTATTGCTCAAGCAGTGGTAGAGTATATTTTTACGGATGTGCAGGCACGATGTCTTTTTGCAACCCATTATCACGAGTTGACAACTTTAAAGGATAGACTTGATGGGATAGAGAGCTTTTATGCCGCAAGTAAAAAAACGAGCAAGGGGATTCTCTTTTTATATAAGATAATTAAGGGAGTTGCAGATGGATCGTTTGGCTTGGAGGTAGCAAAGCTTGCGCAATTGCCGAATCAACTGATACAGAGAGCCGATTCAATACTGCATGGGCTTACTAATGGCGGACATATTGTGCCAGCGGTCCAAACCTCTCAATCAGAATGTCATGAAAAAGAGGTTGAGGTACTTGTTCTGAGGTCCGAATTGGAGCAGGCGATACAGAAACTAGAAAAGCTTAAAAATATTGACTATGACAATCTATCGCCAAAAAAAGCATTTGATTTGTTATGGGATTTGAAGCAGGAGTAGATTACCCCTGGACCGTTGAATGTGGCTATGGTATAATAATTCTTATTAGAAAAGGTTTTTAAGACGCTTAATTATAGCATTGATAAGGTTTTTACGATGGCACAAAAAGCAGAATTAGCAGAAAAATATTCGATTTTTCAGACAGGTGGTAAGCAGTATCAAGCTGTTGAAGGAAAAACGGTTGCGATAGAAAAAATTGAAGGTAATGCTGGTGACAGTGTTGAATTCAAAGAGGTGCTTTTAAGAAAAAACACCGAAGGTGTTGAAGTTGGTAGACCACATCTTGAAGGTGCAACAATCAAAGCATCAATTGTAAAGCAGATGCGTGGCCCAAAATTGATTGTTTTCAAATTCAAACGTCGTAAAAAAGTTCGTGTAAAAAAAGGCCATCGTCAGCCAATTACGGTCATTCGTATTGAATCTGCTTAAGAAATAAAGAAGACAGATTTATTTTTTTGTCAAAGCAAGAGCGTCTGATAACAGCTTTGTTATGTGGACGCTTTTCTTTAAATTAGGGGGTTTTATATGGTTATTAAAAGGGTACCAATTATTGTTTCCAGTCTCAGTCTTATCTTTTTATCAGCAATTTCTTGTGCTGATTTAATTAAGCCAACATGCAAAATGCAACAAGTGGCGAATATTAAAAGTGTAGCAGATGTTAAAAAACAAAAGCTGCAGGGGTCTTGTTTAAAAAAAACGTTTAAAGTTGCAGGTAAAACGCTTCAAGACGTGAAACCAAAAAATGAATATTTTTCAACAACACTAAAGCTTATTCCTCTTTCTGTTTTTTATACTTTTTTGAGCGTTTGTTCAGGGGCAGAAGAAGATCCTTCTTTGGGACTTCTTTCGCTTGTCTTCGGGGGTGCTGGTTTGTTGGTCATAGGGTGTGTTAGTGCACCAATATTGGCTGTTGTGCAGGTTTCAAAAAAGTTTAAGCAATCCAGGAATGCAGACAGTTTAAAACACAAACAAGCTGAGATTGAAGCCCTATAAAATAGGCATATTGTCGTCGATTCTAGCTATAGGTTTTCCATGAATGTTTTTTGTACGTCTGATTGCAAAAATAAGAGTAAACATTCCTATTCGTCCGGTTAACATAGTGATGCAAATAAGAAGTTTTCCAAGAACAGTGAGCTCGGCAGTAATGCCGGTAGAGATTCCCATGTTTGCAAAGGCAGAAACTGTTTCAAATAGCGTATCAAGCAGCGTAAAATTTGCATCGGTTATTAGCAAGAAAAATGCAATTAAAAGAATAAATGGAAGACTCAATGCAATCATCGCGGTTGCTTTGTTTACCTGAGCTGTATCGATTTTTCTTCCACGTAGAACAACATTATCTTTTCCTCGAATGACTGAGCGCAATGCGGCAAACAAAATTGCTGCAGTTGTCGTTTTTATGCCACTTCCTGTAGATCCAGGTGAGCCACCGATATATGCGACAACCATGATCATTAAAAGTGTTGGTGTTCGCGTCACATTAGTAGCAACAGTTTGAAGACCGGTTCCCATACTACTAATCACATAAAAAAGTGCGTTTATGGCGCTTGTAATACCATCCATTTCTGCAAAGGCATGATTATATTCAAGCATCAAGCAGATCATGAATGTGCTGGTGACAAGTAAGAACGTAGTAACCCAAATAATCCTACTACTTTGTGATAAATTGTACCGTACTTTTTGTGTGAAACTAGTGAAATACAGTATTGCTTCTCTGAGTGTGGTAAACCCGATCGCACCAAATAACATAAGCATTGAAAGCGTCAGAAGAACTGTGGGGCTATTGCTGTAGGGAGCTATGCTGTTTGCATTAAGAGAAAAACCGGTATTTGTAAATGCGGAAATTGAATGAAATATGGATGAAAAAAAAGCCTTACCAAGAGATAAGGTTTCATGAATTTTGGGCAGAATTAACAGTGCTCCGACAAATTCTACAATAAGTGCCAATAAGACAACGAAGACGAGCATTTTGCGTGTATCTCGTTTTCGTTTGATTCCCAATAGCTCGGCTGCAACTTTTTTTGTTGTTCTGTTTGGATCAAAGAATGTATGTGCAATAAAGAGTGTTAAAATGATTATGCCAAGAGATCCTATCTGCATTAAGATTGTTATGGCTCCCATGCCAAATGGTGTGAAATTGTTTAAACTAACGGTTGTTAGTCCGGTATTTGTCATCGCAGATATTGCTGTAAAAAGAGCATCAATAAAATTGATAGGAACTGTTCTTGAAAAAGGAAGAAGAAGGAGTATCGTACCAATGGTTATTGTCGCAAGTGCCGAAAAAATAATAACTCTACTAGGAGAAAGATAGGAAATTGTTCTTATAATCATATACTTACCTTGTTTATTAATTCTTAAAAATCAAAAAGAGTAAAGTTATAACAACTATTGTCAAGGTTACTAGGATATTAAAATACCGGTCAATAAATTGTTTGATTTGAATCCCCCAAATTTTTATCGTGAAACCAATGAGAAAAAAACGAGCCCCCCGGGCAATGACTGAAAAACAGACAAATGGTAGTAGGGCAATATTACAAAATCCAGCACTCAATGTCGCAGCTTTGTAGGGCAGTGGTGTGAATCCCAAAATTAGAATTGCCCAATGAGAATATATATTGTATTGCTGTGAAAGATAATTAAATGTTTTTTGTGACATAATAGATGAAACAAATGATGATTGCAAAATAGCAGGACCTGCGGAATTCCAAAGTGCAAGTCCAATCATATAACCGACAATACCGCCTATAACGGAGCTTGCTGTTGCAACGGTTGCATACCAAAGAGATTGTTTAGGCCTTTCTAGGCAAAAAATGATTAGTATGGGGTCAACTGGAACGAAGAAGATTGCTTCTACAAAAAAGAGAAGCGCGAGAAAAGGTGTTGCGTAGGGGGTATGAACTTTCTTCCCCATCCAGTGATAGAGTTTTTTTAACATTGGTATCGTTATATTTTTAACGCATTTTTCAGATAAGGTTCAATGCTATCAATTGATATGCGCTTCTGCTCAGTTGTATCTCTGTCTCTGACTGTTACTTTTTGATCGTTGTCACTGTCAAAGTCGTAGGTGAAACAGAGTGGTGTTCCAATTTCATCTTGTCTACGATACCGTTTTCCGATTGAACCGGAAACATCTAGGTTTAGATCAAGATTGGTTGTTTTTTTGATAGAGTTAAAAATCTTTTCGGTTTGTTCGTTTTGTTTTTTTGTCAAAGGCAAGAATGCGGCTTTGATTGGCGCAACGGATGGCGCAAATTTTAACACTGTTCGATTTTCTCCATCTATTGTATCTTCTGTGTACGCATCACAAAGAAGTGTTAAGAAGAGGCGGTCTACACCAACAGAACATTCTACAACATGGGGAATGTATGATTTTTTTGTTTCATCATCAAAAACAGAAAGGTCTTTACCCGAGTGTTTTGAGTGTTGTGTTAAATCGTAATTTCCTCTGTGGGCGATACCCTCAAGTTCTTTCCATCCAAATGGAAATTGATACTCTACATCAACACATGCAGTTGAATAGTGTGCTAATTCATTTTTTGAGTGTGTTCTGAGGCGGATATTTTTTTGGTCAATACCAAGTTGTTTATAAAATGACATTCGAGATTCTGACCATGATTCAAGATCTGTTTGAGCTGTTTTTTCTTTGCAGAACCACTCAATTTCCATTTGCTCAAACTCTCTCATACGGAATAAAAACTGTTTTGGAGTAATTTCATTACGAAAAGCTTTTCCAATCTGTGATATTCCAAATGGAATTTTTACACGACTAGTTGAAAGAACATTTTTAAAGTTAACAAAAATAGTTTGTGCAGTTTCTGGACGTAAATACGCTACAGATGTGCTATCGGACGATGCTCCTAGTGCCGTTTTAAACATCATGTTAAACTGCCTAACGTCAGTCCATTTTTTGTTGCCACAGTGAGAGCATGCTTTTTTTATGTCGATGTCATCAGCGCGGAATCGTTTTTTGCATTGCATGCAATCGATCATAGGATCATGGAAGTTTTCGACATGTCCAGAAGCTTCCCAAACAGACTCTGGACCTAAAAGGGCGCCTTCAAGCATGACAATTGATCCATAATCATTAGTTGATAAGGTCCATAAAGAACGGATATTTTTTTTTAGCAGAGTTCCAAGGTGTCCAAAGTCATATACCCCGTTTAGGCCACCATAAATATCGGCGGATTGGTATACAAACCCTCGTCTTTTGCACAAAGAAACAAGCTTTTCTAAACTGACGTTCGTTGTTGAACTCATTGAATAAAACTCCCTAGAATTACTTTTGGACAACAGTTTATTTAGGATAAGGAGTTCTTCGTTTTTTGCAAATTAAAAGTGGTTGTGTGGATTGATTCTTAGATTTCCTTTGTTTCCATTCTTTTATTTTAATGATTGATGATTGATTGTATAGAAAAAGACCTTTTGGCTTTTTGCAGATTTTTTTTCGGTGGGTTTTTTGTTTTTGAATTAAGGATGATCGGCCGTAAAGCGAGAGATGTTTGAACTTTTCGTTGTTGTTCCAGAGCAAGAAATTTTGCTCTTCTTCCAATTCTTATCTTGGATAATTTCGGAAGATCGGTTTTGCTTTTTTTTATTGCCTTACCTATAACGCTTACAAGTGTTTGAGGTCGAATTATGTTTTTACATCGTTTTTTATGTGAATAAATATTTTTATATAATCTACCACATGGTTTGCAGAATCCTTTCTTCTTTTGGTCACGAGACTTTTTATTTTTGTTTTTTAAGGATTTCACTGCTAAAACTGACGTAGCAGTTATTGCAAGAAAAAAAGAGAAAATGGCTGCAAAAAAAGTGTTAATGTTTTTCATGGAATATTTCCTAAGTAATGAAGGTGGGTGTTGCTTAGTCTTTCATTCTTGCTATGTTACACTTTAAGGTGTTTGAGGTTGAAATACAAGTATTATTACGGGAGATGCTATGAGTAAGCGAAAAATTTTAGTAGGTACAGGGCTCGTTCTTTTCTGTTTATCTTTGTTTGGTGTTTCATATAAATTGTTTGAATATCATCGTCAATTGCAGGAATTGTTGGCAATTGTTCAGGGTGATGAGCAGAGAAATCTTGAACAAAACATAGCAATACCATCTGTTGTGGAAAAAATTGTTGGAAAAAGCCAGTTATGGCGTCCGGTTCAGGAATCTGCCCGAGATTCTGTTGTGCAAATATTTGTACAAGGTGCTGAAATGGATATGTTGCAACCATACAAAACGCCACGTCAATTTACTGCATATGGAAGTGGTTTTTTTATCAATAAAGAAGGTGATATTGCAACAAATGCTCATGTTGTTAAAAATGCAAAAACTATTTGGATTCAGATTCCTTCGTTGGGAAAACGAATTTTAGATGCGGATGTTGTAGGTGAGTCTCCTGCTAGGGATCTTGCTCTTTTAAAGTTAACGGACGAATCAAAAGAACTTATTCTTGAGTTGTTGGGTTCTGTTCCATATTTGAAAATGGGAAATTCTGATTATGTTAGGCGTGCTGACGAAGTTATGGCCTTGGGATATCCGCTTGGTATGCAGTCACTCAAAAGCACAACTGGTATTATAAGCGGTAGAGAAGGCGGATTAATTCAGATCAGCGCTGCAATTAATCCTGGAAATTCAGGTGGCCCATTGTTAAATCTTGAGGGGGAGGTGATTGGAATAAATTCCAGCAAGATTGCTGCTTCAGGAATAGATAATGTTGGGTATATGATTCCTGTTAACAACTTTAGAATTGTTCTTGATGATTTACGTGAAGTAAAACTTTTAAGAAAGCCGTTTTTAGGGTTGCTTTGCAATAACGGAACTGATGATTTAACGAAATTTCTTGGTAATCCAAAACCAGGAGGTTGTTTTGTTACTGATGTTATTAAAAATAGCACGCTCTATAATTCGGGAGTGCAAAGTGGCGATATGATTTATGAAATCAATGGTATTTCTGTTGATATTTATGGGGAAATGAATGTTGGTTGGTCGGAGGATAAAATCTCCTTTGTAAACTACATTAGCCGATTATCTGTTGGGCAAGATATTCATATTATGTTGTATCGTAATGGTGAGCGAATGGAAATGGACATGAAGTTTGAAGCAACAGAATTGCCTGCAGTTCGTCAAGTGTATCCATGGATAGAAGAAATAGATTATGAAGTGTTTGCTGGGATGGTTGTCATGGAATTGACTGCAAATCATATTAGATTGCTTGTTAACCATGCACCAGGGCTTATGTTTTATTCGGAGATGAAAAATCAGGCAGATCCTGTTTTGATTGTAACGCATGTTTTTCCAACATCACAATTGTACAGAACAAGAACACTATTGCCTGGAGCAACGTTAAATCAGATAAATGGTATATCAGTAAATTCACTGGAAGAATTTAGACAAGCGCACAAGGCGGGCGACGGAAAATGTTTGACAATTCGAGCAACAGACCGTTACACCAATGCTTCAGACAATATTTTAGTAGTTCTACCAGTTGAAAAAGTCTTGCAAGAGGAGGCAAAACTTGCACACCTTTATAAATATCCTGTATCGCAAACGGCAAAAGATTTGCTTGCGGATTACATGGAAAAAAATGGCATTGATGCAACGGTGAACACAGCATTGGCGACATAGGCTTAAAATTTTGAAAGAGGAATAATCATGGAGCAACAACCAATTTTATTGGTGCAGGGAGAAGAAAACTGGCTACAAGTGGAAAATGCAGCACAAAATACCGTAGTGCAGATTTTTGCACAGATTGGTCAATTTAATTGGGCAGAACCGTATAAAATCAAAGCGCAATACGAAAGTCGTGGAACTGGTTTTTTTATAAATGACCAAGGCTATCTAGTAACCAATGCACATGTTGTGAATGAAGCAAAGACTGTGTGGATAACCATTCCAGCGTTGGGGCGAGAAACGATACGAGTTGAGATTGTTGGTTTTTGCCCTGATCGCGACCTTGCATTATTGCGTATTAAGCCAGAAGATCTTGAACGAGTAAAAGAAAAGTTGGGACGAGTTCCATTTTTGATGTTGGGTGATTCTAATACTATTCATCGGACAAATAAAATTTTAGTGCTTGGTTATCCTCTAGGCCAACACCGCATGAAAAGTATGACGGGTGTCATCAGTGGCCGTGAGGCAGTCGATTCTATTTCGTATATACAAATTACAGCACCAATTAATCCAGGAAGTTCTGGAGGTCCATTAATAGCATCGGATGGAACGGTTGTTGGGGTTGCAGTTGCTGTTGCAGCAGATGCGTTTAATGTTGGGTATGCAATCCCTGTTAACGAGTTAAAAGTAATTTTTGAATCGCTTTTAGAAGAAAAACTTTTCAGAAAGCCTGTTTTGGGTGGACATTTTCATAATGCTACAGATGACTATGCTCGATTTTTAGGTAATCCACTGCCTGCAGGATTGTATGTGCATAAAGTTTTTAAAGGTTCGATGCTTGACAAGGCGGGTGTTTTTCCTGGTGATATGATTTATCAAATAAACGGGCATGCACTTGATTCACATGGTGAGGTGACTGTTTCATGGAGTGCTGAGAAAATATCGCTGTATGATCTTATTTCAAGCCTTGTCATAGGCAAAAAAGTTGATCTAATACTTTACCGTTTGGGTAAAAAACAAGAGATCAGTTTTGTTTTTGAGAAGTCTCGTCCTTATTCCGTTCGGGTCAAATTTCCAGATTATGAAAAAATAGAACATGAAGTGATTGGTGGAATGGTTGTGATGGAGTTGACGCACAACCATTTGCAAGACCTAATTCAAAATGTTCCCTTTTTAATTCGATACAAAAAAATTGAGAATATGTTGGATCCTGTATTGGTTGTTTCTCATATTTTGCCGGGATCACAAGCTCAAAAACTGAGATGCTTGATTCCTGGCGATATTATAAAAGAGTTGAATGGAGAATCGGTTGGAACAATTGAACAATTTAGGGATGTGCTACGCAAAGGGACGAAATCAGAATTTATAAGTTTAAAAACGGCCGGAGATGTTTTTGCTGTTTTCAATTTAAAAGAAATAATTTCCGAAGAAGAACGTCTTTCTTTTGATTTTGCATATCCACTTACACAGGTAGTACGAGAACTTTTGGATGTATTAAGCAATGGCGAATAAAAAACGTTTAGATATTTTAGTTCATGAGCGATTTTCCCAGTATAGTCGACGACAAATACAAAGTTGGATTATGCAGGGGAAAGTTTTTGTTGATGAACGTGTTGTCACCAAAGCTGGAACACAAGTTGCAGATAATGTTCAGGTAGAACTTAAGGTTGATAAGCCAAAGTATGTAGGTCGAGCAGGTTTTAAGTTAGAAAAAGCTTTGGACCATTTTGCAGTTGATATACGTGATCTTGTTGTTTTAGATGCCGGACTTTCTACTGGAGGATTTACTGATTGTTTATTGCAGCGCGGTGTCAAAAAAGTGTATGGAATTGATGTTGGTTACGGACAGGTACACGAAAAAATTCGAAATGATACGCGTGTTGTTGTCATGGAGCGAACCAATTTGCGTTTTTTGCGGGATATAGGTGAGTTGGTTGACCTTGTTACTCTTGATCTATCGTTTATATCAATTGCAAAGGTTATGGATGCAGTCTGTTCAGTATTAAAACCAGATGGTCAACTTATTACTCTTATAAAACCTCAATTTGAGGCAGAGAAAAAAGATGTTGGCCGTGGGGGTATCATTAAAGATTCATCTATTCACAAAAAGGTTGTTGATAGAGTCACAAAAGAAATTGGGAAACGAGGCTTTCAGCTTGTTGGTGTTGTCGATTCACCGATTACAGGTGCATCAGGGAATAAAGAGTTTTTGGCCTATTTTAAAAGGCTTTAAGCTCGAGTAAGCTTGCTGAGCAATGATGAATTGCTTCGAACAGTTGCGGCCAGAGAGACCACATGACCACTTTCCTTTTTTTCAACGTTACATAGTGCTTGAAGCGTTGAATTGAGCTTTGAAACCAGGTGTTTGAGTTTTTTTTCAAGTTCAAGCTCTTTCAAGACAATAGAGACGGAAGCTATTGGGCCAAGGAAAAAAAGCCCTGGAGAGTTGTTTATATATTTTGCTTCAAGTATTTCTACTGTTTTTTTCATTTCTTTAAGTTGATCTAGAGGCTTAAATAGTTGATTTTTTTCAGCGAAAACCATAGCTTTAGCTAATTGATTTTTTACGACATCAAAGGTTTGCAAAAAGGCACGGTCAATTTCATGCACGAAAGAGCTTTCCTGAAGCTTATATTCTTCGCGGATTCGCTTGGCAGATAGGTGGAGGGCCGGGCGTATAAGCAAAAGGAGTAGGAGAGCCAAAAAAGCGTCTCTGATAGGATGATAATCTCTGAATATGCTCATTTTTTCACATCTCATTTTTGTATAACAACACATCTTCATATCTTATTGTCGCTTATTTATTTGATTTGGTCAAAAGGTTCTGCTGGTCAGATACCGTTTTTTTTGATACAAAAGTAATGATGGGTTGCGCCTGTAGCTCAATTGGATAGAGTACCGGATTTCGAATCCGTTGGTTGCAGGTTCGAGTCCTGCCAGGCGCACCAGCCTACGCCAAGGCTACGGCTGGCGGGGCCAGAAATTAATGAATTACAAATGATTTTTACGAATAAATTGATAACGTAGGCTGCGCGCTCCCTCGTCGAGCTCGGGATAAACTATACACAAGGTTGTTGATATTGAGTTTACCCTGAGTAGCATAAAATGCGTATCGAAGGGTAGGAGGAAAGATTTGGCGGATCAGGACTTTTTTTTGCACAAAGCTTAATTTTTCAAAAAGTTTTCATTTTGCGCCCGTAGCTCAGCAGGATAGAGCGACAGATTCCTAATCTGTAGGCCACAGGTTCGAATCCTGTCGGGCGCATTTCAAACAATCCTTTTGATAAAAATAAAAACTCTGTATTCTATCTTGTCGATTACCATTTTTAAATAACCATGGAGACGATAGCATATGATAGCATTTTTGAAATCAAATCTTCTTTGGACCGAAGGACTAGCTGTTTTTTTTGTATTGACAGGTTTAGGGGTTGCTTCATTTTTTCTTTTTAGGCCTCTCTTCTACTTAGTGGTGGCTTTTTTAGCTTTTTCTATGTGGTTCTTTCGAAATCCAGAAAGAGTTTGCGAGGTTGGCTTAAAAGATTCGTCAGTTCTTGTTTGTCCTGCGGATGGTAAAGTGGTTGATGTACAGTTTAGTGTCGATAAAAAAATTGAAGGGTACTCACAAAAAGTTTCTATTTTTCTTTCGCCGTTTGATGTGCATGTTAATTGGGTGCCAATTGCGGGAAGGATAAAAAAGGTTTCTTATAGTCCTGGTCAATTTAAATTTGCCTTTCTACCCAAGGCTTCAGAGTTAAATGAAAGAAATGATTTACTTCTAGAATCTCCGAATGGTAAAACAATTATCGTACGACAAATAGCAGGCACAATTGCTCGAAGAATTTGTTGTTGGGTTAAGGAGGGTGAACAAGTTGCTTTTGGTCAAAAGTATGGAATGATCCGGTTTGGCTCTAGAGTTGATATTTTCTTGCCTGAAAACGTTGAACTTTTTGTCGGAGTTGGTCAGCGTGTTTATGGGGGGCAGACCGTTCTGGGAAGATGGATATGAAGTTTCTTTTTATAGTTCCTCATCTTTTCACATTTTTAAATGTTTTTTTTGGTTTTTTGGCTATTTTGAACATTTTTTCGTTACAGTTTGTTACCGCGGCATATTGTATTATTGCAGCGATTGCGATGGATTTTATCGATGGACGGCTAGCTCGTGCGCTCCATACTTCAAGTTATCTTGGTATGGAGCTTGATTCATTGTGTGATGCAATTTCATTTTGTCTTGCACCGGCTGTACTTTTATTTGCGTGGCGCTTAAGTTCTTTAGGATGGTTTGCAATTTTTGTTTTAACGGCTTATTTGTGCGCAGGATTGTTGCGTTTGGCTAAGTATAATACTTTGACTGTTCAGCATGGCACAATGGGTTATTTTATTGGTTTGCCAACACCTATCGCAGCTTTGGTAATCGCTTCTTTTGTTCTTTTTCACCAATCTATTCTTGTTAGTCCGTTTTATGTTTTGTTATATCCTACAACGCTTTTGTTTCTTGTCGCTTTTCTTGCTATTTTGATGATAAGTCCATTTAGGTTTCCTTCTTTTAAGAGATTTACTTTTAACAATTTCAAAAGGAAAAAGAGATGAAAAAAACATTCATGGTTGTTTTTGCAGTATTTGTTTCTTCAATGAATGCTTCTGAAGATTTGCACAAAGGTATAACAACACACGATCGTCAGTTGATGGAAAGGCATATTAAAAGGTCTCATTCTCCTGCTACGGCTTTTAATTATAAGGATAATCTCGAGTTGTTAGGAACACTTTTTCTTTTGACTTCTAACAAGCATATAGCGAAGAATATGATGGAAAAAATACGGGACAGGGATAGCAAAAATATTTTGCAATTTATTTTGCTTAGCCCATACAAGGACAAGCAAATTGTACAAAAATTGTTTGAAAATTGTGTTTGTGTGGTAGGAAAAAAATTTTTAAGTAATGCTAAGATTGAAAAAGGACTTAAAAATATACAAGACAACGAGACAATGCGTGATTATGAATGCATTTTGAATGAAAATGGATTTTTGAAAAGAGAGCATAAAACAATTGGGCGTGTAGATACTCTTCCTGTCCATTGGTACAATGATAAGCTTATTACGTGCGATGATTAAGCAGGCAGTTTTAGGAACCGTCCTGTAATTTTTTTTGTAGCTTTTTTTTGACTATCTAGCCGAATAAACAGCTTTTTATTTTTACAGGTGGCAAAAAGCTGCTTATAGTTTTTTATATTTTGAAACAGAGCTCCCAAGGAGATTTCCTGAACTTTTCCGAATCCAGAACCGTGACTGCGAGCTTCTATTATTTTGTTTTTTTCTATGTTTGAAACAACCATGATATGTCCGTTGATATGTAAAATGTCACCATTTTGTAAATCGTCGTATCTATTTAGCTTGTCAAGGCTATGTGCAACTGTAGAACTATTTTTGAAAAAGTAGGGGATTTCGCAGATCTGAGCGGCGCGAACAACAAGGCCAGTGCAGTCAAACCCTTTTGCAATATGGTTTTTGTTTTTGTGTGCAAAGACATGAATTGATTGTTTTTTTTCCACTGTTACCAATTTTTTCTGAATTGAGCCTCTTTTATATGGTTTTGTAAAACTACATCCTCCCCACACGTATGGAATAAAGCCATTATGAAGATGTGCCCATTTTTTCAAAATATGAACAAACTGTTTACGTTTTTCAGATGGTGTGTGTTTTTTTAAAGAGCAGATTTTTTTAGGAATATTCATTTTTTTTAAACGAAATGGATTTGTGTTGAGTGCAAAGATTGGAATGGTACCTTTTTTGTTTGTGTTACGAGCTTTGACAAAACGAGTGCCGGCAGAATAGGTTTGACCGGTTTTTCTGTTATGAAATGGTTCAACAATTGTTACGGTATTTTGGTTTGTGTTGTAGATATTAGTAGAAAAGTCTATTGGTTGGGGTAAAAATGTGAGATCAATGCCTTTTTTTTTAAGTTTTTCAAGTTCAATAATATTTTTTTTGTGTGTCCAATATCGGTGTTGTTTACCTTTATTTGTTGTATAAAAAACGTTTGGTATCTCTATCAGAATCTCATCTCCTTGTTTTCGAATAATTGTTACCTGCTCGTTAAAAAGAAGTTGATGGGCTCGTGGACAGGCTTGAGAGCTCCATCTTTTTCCTTCAAAAGGAAGTGAATTATATAGATTTTTTGTGTTTTTTTCTCCGTAGAGTGTTTTTAGATTTGCAAGCGTTAAGTCTGCAACAGGAACAACAACGATCCCTTCTTTGCCGCATTTTTTTGTTATTGCTATAAGATTGAAGTGAGCTAACCCTATACATACTATGCAATAATATAAAATTTTTTTTTGTCCCATCTGTTTTCCCCCTTTTTTCGATTTGTTTTCTAGTAATAGAATAGTTAATGTATAGAAGCAAAGACAACCATTTCAATTCAAATAGAAAATTATTGAGCATTATCTCTTTGTTTTGATATCATATAGTTAATAGCATAAGGGGAGATTATGAGTAATAATAATGTTTTGAATAAACAGTTGTATCGCTGTACCGTTATCTTTTTGTTACTGTTTTTTTCTGGTTATGGTGTGGCGAAAGCACGTAGTGAGTGGACCTGGTTGTATAAAAAAAGGTTTACCAAACAGCAGAAAGCTGAAAATTCTAAAAGCAAAGTTTTGCTTTTCAAAAAAGGTTCTGTTTCGCCCTTCACGCAGTTGGTGTTTTCTTGGAATGCTTTTAGACCACAGGAAGGGCATTTTTCTTTTTTTGTAAAAGTAAGAGATGTAAAAACAAAGGAATGGGGAAGGTGGCATAAAATGATTGATTGGGGACAATCTATACAGCGTTCCTATTTTTCTTCTGGTGATAAAAACAGGAAATACATATATGTGCGTCTTGAAACGGGAAATGTATGCCTGGCGGATGGTTTTATGATTAAGATCGTTTCTTCAACAGGAAACGGGAATGAGCTTGTAAATGGGTTTTCTGTTTGTGTTTCAAATTTTAGTGATTTTAAGTCGGAAAAAAAGTCTACCGCATTTGTTGGCTTACCTTCTGTTTATGTTAGATCTGTTCCTAGGTTATCTCAGATGGTGCTGGATCATCCTCGTGCAAGGCATATGTGTTCAACAACATCATGTAGTATGTTGACAAGCTTTTTTTCAAAAAAAGAAGTTGACCCGTTAGATTTTGCTCAAAAGGCTTTTGACAGAGGTTTAAATGCTTATGGAAGTTGGCCTTTTAATACTGCCCATGCTTTTGAACGGTGTGAAGGGAAGCAGTTTTTTTCTGTTGCAAGGCTCCCTTCATTTAAGCATTTACATAGATTTTTGATGCAAAAAAAGCCAGTGGTTGTAAGTGTTCGTGGTGCATTGAAGGGTGCTCCGAAGGTGTACGATAAAGGACACTTATTGCTTGTTGTTGGTTGGGATGGAAAAAGGAGCCAGATTATTTGCCATGATCCGGCAATGGAAAAACAAAAAAAAGTGTTAAAAAGGTACGATATTGGAAGTTTTTTATCTGCTTGGGAGCGATCTCACAGATTAGCGTATATTTCTGAACCGATTATTTAGGGACAATTGTTTTTGCAAATAGGGAAGGGATGAAGATGGGACGAAATGTTGGGATTACATGTTTTTTAGGGTTTCTTTGTTCTGTATGTACGGTGCAATGTCAGAAAAAGTCGATTAATACACTCAAAAAAGTTTTTCATTATAAAGGATATGAAGAGTCTGAAGCGGAGGTGAAAGAGTCGGAGCATATCGATCTAGGACGAGTTGTTTTCTTTTTTGAATCAAAGCCTATCATGAATTATGTTCCAGAGGTGAAGGCAAAAAAAAGAGTAGATAATGGAATGATAAAAGAGGATTTGTTTGTGTTTCCTCTAGCCTCTGTTACGGGATCTGACTGCAAAAAGATGGTTAAGAGTGTCAATGCTATACAAAATAAGTTTTATACATTGCGTCTTGAATATATTTCAAAGCCGATTGCAGGATTGAAATTTTCTATTCAGTATAATCCAAATGTTGTTTCTTTTGATCACCGTTTTTTCGAAACAATTAGTTTGAATAAAGGTGTTGAGTTTCGTTTTTATAACAAAGGGCTGATTGGTACCTTGGATAAGAGGTTGAGCAGTTCGATGCGTGTTTCTAGCCTAAAAAAAAAAGTCTATTGTCATTGACTGTGGACATGGGGGTAAGGATCCCGGGGCGACAGGTTTTTTTGGCTTAAAGGAAAAGAATATTGTTCTTGACGTGGGCTTAAAGCTGGCACGTTTTTTGAGGCAAAAAGGGTTTTCTGTTTTTATGACAAGAGCTGCTGACAAAACAGTTACAATAGAGGAACGGTTGAGGAGAATAAACAGAAAGAAAAATCTTGTTCTGTTTATTTCTATTCACGCAAATAGTTCATATAATAGTCAAGCATCAGGAATTGAAACGTTCTGTTTAAAGCAGTCTCTTTTTTCACGTGGACCGAGCTCTATGGATCAATGTAGTGTGAGTTTTGTACAGAATAAAAATTCCATAATGTACAAGAAGAGTTGGGAGCTGGCTTCTCGTTTGCAGAAAAACATACTTTTATATGCAAAAAGAGAATATCCAAGAATTATAAATAGGCATGTAAAGCATTCTGTTGCAAGAATGTTGCTTGGAGTCCCTTTACCTGGAGTATTGATTGAAATAGGCTTTTTATCAAATAAAATAGAGGCGAGATTGCTCAAAAAAGAGTATTATAGAACGTTACTTGCTCAAGGGATTTTTAAAGGAATCGTGCAGTTCGTGCATCAGTAGGCTTAGGATATAAATTTGTGGAGCAACTTCTTTTCGAACGAGCGTTCATTTGATACAGTATGGATACCTCAAAAAAAATAGTAGTTCGAAAAAACATAGCCTCTGGGGTGTTTTGTGGTTCAGGGAATCTGGGATCAATTTTTAACGATTGTAAAAGAAGAAGCTGGAAGTAGAGTTGTAGAGACATGGTTTAAAGCTGTTTCTTTGCAGCAATGGGATTCTTTTAACAATACCGTCTATCTACAAGCTCCAAATAGTTTCGTAAAAGATTGGATTGTTAGGAACTATGTTGATTTGATCCAACTTCATTTGGGACGACTTTTGAATGTGACTTTTTTAAAGATTGTTTTTCTTGATTTTTCTGGTGAAAAAAAAGAAGAGCGGGAGGGAAATGTTACAGAGAAAGGAATTCGTCTTGTTCCTGCAGTTTATGATAAACCAAAAAAAGCTTTATTAAAAAGATTGCAGTCAAAAAATCGTGGCTTATTTAATGTGAGCTATCAGTTTGAAACTTTTGTTGTTGGACCAAGCAATTCACTTGCAAGTGCTGCTGCAAAAGCGATTACTGAAAACCCTGGCGATCTATATAATCCTCTTTTTATTTATGGAGAATCAGGTTTAGGTAAAACACATTTGTTGCATGCTATTGGAAATGGAATTAGAGCACGAAATAAAAAGGCATTAGTTTTGTATCAAACGGCTGATAGATTTGTAAACGAATTTATTAGTGCGATTCGTTTTAATAAGGTGGAAAATTTTAGGGAAAAATACCAGAAAGTAGATGTTCTTTTAATTGACGATATTCAGTTTATTTCCAATAAAGAACAAACGCAGGAAGCATTTTTTCATGTTTTTAATTCTTTGTATGATTCACAAAAGCAGATAGTTTTTTCAAGTGATACGTTTCCACAAAATATTGGTGGTATCGCAGAACGACTTCGTTCACGCTTAGCATGGGGACTTGTGACAGACATTCACGCACCAAGCTTGGAAACAAAGGTTGCAATTTTAAAACGCAAAGCAGATTTGCAGTCAGAATTTTTAGATGATGACGTTGCATGTTTTATTGCAACACAAGTTGATTCAAACATACGTGAACTTGAAGGTGCATTGATTCGAGTTATGGCATTTTCATCATTAACGAAGCAACCAGTAACGGTTGAGCTTGCAAAAAAAGTTTTGCATCGAGTGAAAGACCAAAATTCTGAAGGAATAAATTTCAACCGTGTTATAAAATGTGTATCTCGTTTTTATCCATATACTCTTCATGACTTGCGATCGAAAAAACGGAGTAAAAATTTGTCTTTTGTCAGACAGGTTGCTATGTTCTTGATGAAGCGTACGACTGACAGTTCTTTGAGAGATATTGGGCGATTTTTGGGTGGTAGAGACCACTCAACTGTTATGTATGCGGTCGAAAAAGTTGAGCAGCAGATTGAAGTGAATTTAGAACTTTCAAGTCAGTTGAAAACGATAGAAAGAGAGATTCGGAAATAGCGATATAGATAAGAAGGTGAGGTAGTGTATGAATAGATTTTGCAAATTGGGTTTGATAGTTGGGTTTTTTTCATTCATTGTTGTTTATGCAAACAATAAAACGGATCTTAGTTTTACCAATGACAAATTTTCAGAATTTTTAAAGCGTGTTGTTGCAGATAAAGATGTAGAGCTTTTCTCAAGCTATTATATTGCACTTAATGACGATGTTGGAAGAGATAAAGCTAGAGCTAAAAGTACACATATTTTCCTTTTTGAAAAAGCTTTGGTTTCGCTGGAAAAGGAGCATAATAATTGGCTTGAATCAATTAAGACCTTTTTATCTGCAGATAAGCCTGAAGAAGTAGAGCTTAAAAAAGTGCAAGTTTTTTTGAGGAGATATGGTGCATATCAAGAATATCTTGCAATAAGAGATGTTGAGTTTAAAAAAAGTGATATGCCGATTGGTTTTTTTGCAAAAATAGGAGATGCTTTTTCGAGCATAGGTCAAATGGTTGTAGGTTGGTTTGGTTTCGGTGCAACAAAAACAACTTAGTAGAAAAATAGTTTACGCTTTAGGGGGCTTATCAGCTCCCTTTTTTTTTGGCATATCACATTGGGCGGATTGGATGGATCGACGAGTTCTTTTTGTTCTGAGAAATAGAGAGTGAAGACACTTTGCCGCCATGTGTGAGAACCATGAAAAGTATCCAGTAAATTTTTTCTTTTCTTTTAAGCCAACAACGCGATGAAAATCTTCTGTATCAACAATTGCAACTTTTTTTGTGTTTTTTTCAATTAAAAAGTTGTCTATGTGAGGATCTATGACAAGGTCGAGATAGTTACATAGTTGCATACATTTTCTTCTATCTTCTCTGTTAAATACTGATGATATACGTTCGGCATTAACCCAGTCAGATATGATGCAGTAGGTTCCAGGTAACGATGTTTTTTGATTTCCATGTGCCCCAATATTATAGCCGGAAATTTCTATCCATTTAGTTTTTTTTGGCATAAAGAACCATTTTCGAGGAAAGGTAACCAGGTTGGTCCAGTTTTCACTTTTTGCAATCATTTTTTTTATTTTTTCTAGATTTTTAATTCTTGTAAATCCGAGTAGATGTCGATTGATTCCTCCTGCCATGTGGAAGAAAAATGCTGGTATAAGTCCTTTTGAATTGTGTTTTATGAATGTTTCAGGGGTTTCTATAAAAACTTTTACAACAAATGGATGGTGTTTACATTTAAGGATGATAAGCCCGGAGCATTTTCTTCTGTTGAAGTCTCTGGATCTTAGAATAGTAAAGTCGCTGTACGTTTTATTTGTACGTCGAATTTCTTGAAAAAGTTTGTTGATAAGTTTTTTTAATTCTTTGCCAGGAACTGTTTTAGTTGGTTCATATCTATAAGTAAGTTTTTTATTTGGTAGAATATTTTTGCAAAAAAAATCTTTATTGAAGGACTCAAAAAGAGGAAGATATTCTAAATGGGAGTTTGTAAGAGTGAAAAACGGCTTGCTTTTTCCTTTCCACCGTGTTTCTATTCGTGGCAAGCAGTGGTCTTTTGGTCTGTGCACACTACGTCCTTTGACCGGTAATTCCTTTACAAGCACAACACAAAAAATTATAAAAATGCATCTCGTTTTCTTCTGCACTACTCTGCTTTTTTTTTATTTTGTTGCCCCATCTCTTTTTTAACACTCTATAAAAATCTGTTGGGCTATGTCAAATATATAGATCTTTCTCTAGTTGTTGATGTTGTGTGAGACATGAGGTATGGTAAGAAGAAAGGATAGTAGAAAAATTATGGCGTAGTTAAAGCATTTTGATCGCCATTATCGGGGAAGGATAGTTATGAAGCAAAGTGGGTTAGAAAGAAAAAACACACTTCTTGGCCACTTGAGCCGTCTACCACAAAAAATCTTATCATTGCATGGTCGAGGGGATGTGACAGAGTTTGTTTTACGAGATCTTTGCCACAAAGATTGTTTTAATCTGAAAAAGGCAGCTTTTTTTGTAGATAATCCAGATTTCGATTGTCTAAAGGGTGTTGCGGGATACTTTCATGACGATACTCCAACGGTATGCGACAAGTTATGGGAACATCCAGAAAAGTTTATATCACGAGTTAAAAAAGCAAGTTTTAACAAGCGAGTTCGGGATCTTTGGTTACCAAGCTTTTGCAAGGTAAGTGACACTCATAAGGAGTTTGTCAAAAGTGTCTCGGATGTTTTGGAGATGAAAAATCCATATTCATGCTCATTAGATGTTAAGTATGGAAACCATGGGCTTTTGATTTTCGAAAAAGAAGACGCGAATGACAAGCTGATTGATGAACATGTTTGTGAGGGATTATCACTTCTTGGTTTTTGTCCAATTTACTGAAAAATAAAAGGGGATGCAAAAGCATCCCCTTTTATTTTTCACAGTTTTTTAATATTTTCTTCTACTTCTTGTGCACCCTTTTTATAGAATTTTTGTTCTTCAGGGTCTAGGTGGTTTATAAGACGAATAAATTCACCTGCATGTACACGTTCTTCGTCTGCGATTTCTAGTAATACTTTTTTGCTTAGTTCATCATCAATTGACTCTGCAAGTTGTGTATAAAGCTGGATTGCTTCATATTCACCTGCAACCATAATTCGGAGGCACCGTATCAATTCAGATTTTGTTAATTTTCTATCTGCTTTCAAAACAGTGAATGGGCTTGCAAAATTAGGCATAATTAATACTTTCTTTTTAAAAAATTATTGATGTTTTAATAGTAAGTCGAGTGCGGGAAGTTTTTCGTCAGCTAAGTATGCAAGCGTTGCTCCTCCTCCCGTTGAACAGAAACTGAATTTGTCGGAGAGGCCAAATTGTTCTGCTAGTGCAACGGTATCTCCACCACCGATGACAGTAAACTCGTTTGATTGTGACATAGCGGACAAGACTGATCGCAAACCTACAAGAGTTTTTTCTTTTTTGGGATTTCCAAAAGCGCCATTAAAAAAGATTGTTTTTGCATGAGCAATGTTTTGTGCAAACAGTTTTTCTGTTTTTTTGCCGATTGATATTCCAACTGCATCCGAGGGGATCTCTATTGAATCGATAAGTGAAGTTGGACCATCGAATGTTTTGTGGGCAATTTGATAATCAACGGGAAATAGAATTTCTGTATTTGTTTTTTGTGTCTGCTCAACTATTTTTTTACACTCAAGAAGTAGAGAGTCATCAACTAAAGATTTTCCAACCGGTTTTCCCAATGCTTTCAAAAAGCTAAAAACAAGCGCAGGACACAATATAATTGTGTCTGCTTTGCCAATAAACTCTTTAATGAGTGGGATTTTTGTTTTTAATTTCGCTCCACCAAGGATTAACAAGAACGGCTTTTGAGGGCTGTTTTTAAGTTGTTTTAGGGCGGTTAGTTCTTTTTCGACCAACGGACCTATTGATCGTTTTTCTGTCGAGAACAGTTTGGGAACTTCAATAATAGAACAATCGGTTCTATGTATTACGCCAAAGGCATCGTTGATGTATGTATCGCCAAGGCGTGCAAGCTTTTCTGCAAATATTGGATCACCATTTTGTTCTCCAGGAAAAAAGCGGAGATTTTCTAACAATAAAATTGTTTCAGGGTTGGAAAAACTTTTTTTGTATGCTTTTTCCAGATTATCTTCAAATTCAACGGAGTATCCATATTTCTGAAGTAACGGAATGAGCTGTTTAGTTGAAAAAGATTCATTTTTTTGTTTTGGGCGACCAAGATGTGTTACAAGAATAATCTTTTTTTCTTTTTGCAGATTATCAAGCGTTGGCAAAAGAGCTCGAAGTCGAAAATCATCTGTAAATGTTCCATGCTTCATAGGCAGATTTAAATCTGCACGCAACAATACTCTTTGTCCTTTTAAAACTTCATTCATGCTATCCTTCAAATCGCAATACATGCGATATATTTATTTGTTTTGTGTGTCGGGCGGTGAACCATGTTGAAATGAAACTCAAAACTATAACAATGACAAAAACAATCAAAAAAATCGAACCGGTCATTTTGCAAGGAAGATGTGAAATGTAATAGGCGTCGGGCAATGTAATGAATGGGTATGTTTCTAAAATGAATCCTGCAATAAATGCAAGAAAAAGTCCAACTGCGGAACCAATAAACGCAATGCTCATTCCCAAAAACAAAAATGTTTTTACAAGAGCATTTTCTGGCATACCCATCGCCTTTAAAATTGCAATGTCGGATCGTTTACGTGCAATTTGCATAAACATTAATGAAATAATATTCATGCTTGCGACCAGGGTGATTAGCGCAAGGATCAAAAACATTACATACTTTTCTAATTTCAATGCTGAAACAAGTGCAGGATATAGTTCTTTCCATGAATAGACGGTAAGACCGAGTCGTTTTTCGAGTGCGTTAATAATACTTTGCTCGTTTGATCCAGGTTGCAACTGTATTCCTAATTCCGTAGGCCCAGATTCTGGAAACAATTTTGTTAACAAATTAAGTGAGCAAAAAATGCATCGGCTATCAAATTCATCTATGCCTATTGCAAAGATGCCAGATACAACTACATGTTCATCGTCAAACCGTACTTTTTTTGATCTAATATTTTTATCTGATGAAATAAAAAGGGTTAAAGGTTCTCCTATTTGTAGCTCAAGATTCTCTGCAAGTTTTTTACCAATGAGAACGTTGTTTTTGATAAGAAGATCTGCAAGTGTTTTTTTAGAAGGGGCAAGAATTTTTTTTTCTAAACAACTGATACACGGCTCAGTTTTCGGGGCAATTCCTTTGATCATTACAACATCATGAATTTCTTTTGTTTCGGGATTCTGAATGATTGCTTGTTCAGAACCATTGGGACTATACGCAGCAATAGCAGGAAACTCTTTTTGTAAAACCGTGCCAATTTTTTTTGTATTGAGTAATTCACCATCTGCATGCATTATAATTTGAGAATGGATACCTTGCATTTTTTCATGCGTAACGTGTTCAAAACCGTTCATAACACTTGCAACAAGGGCAAGAGCAAATGATCCAATTGTAATTCCTAAAAAACAAACAATGATCATTGCTGATATTGAACGTTCCTGTTTAGATCCGATAAGATACCGTATACTGAGAAAAAGTGGAATGCGATTCATTAACTTGTAAAATAGGTTGGTTTTTTTTACGATACTACTGTTGACTTTTAATTTTAGAACAAAGGGAGCTTTTTATGAAGCGGGATTTTAGATTTCTTGTTTTTTTTGTTTTTGTGATGATGTTTCTTCCTGGTTGTGGAAGAATTATTGACTGGGGTAAAAAGTCTGTAGATCAGGGAAAGGATGTAGAAAACGAATTGAAATCTGCAAAAGATACAATCAGCTCTTCTAGAATTTATGATCAATTTACACTTGCAGGTGCATTTGATACTCTTTGGCTGAACGATGATGTTCGTTCTCTTTATTCAGATCTTTATGCAAAAAAACGGGGAAAAACAGAATCAGAAAAAAATCTTATTCTACGTAGACAACTTGAAGAAAATAATCATTTTATCTCTTTTTATGTTTTATGCCCTGCAGATTTTGTGCTCGGTGAAAAAGATTCTGATTGGACTGTTTTGTTGAGGGTTGATGGTAATTGTTTTGCCCCAACAGAATTTAAAAAGGTTGAATTGTCCCCAGAATACAAACTGATGTTTGGTAAAAAAATGAACAGGTTTAAAATTGCTTATGTTCTACGATACAACGCAAAGGACATAGAGGATCGTCTTCTTATACAGTCTTCTACAAAAATGGTTGATCTTGTGTTCAGAACAACAAAGAAAGAGATTGTTCAGTCGTGGGAGGTAAAAAAACAGTTTAAGAAAAGGTAGTTAATGAAGATTGCTATTGGAACTGATCATAGAGGATTTTCTTATAAAGAATTTATAAAAAAAAATCTAAAAAAAATAAACAATCAAATTATTGAGTGGTCAGACGTTGGATGTTATTCTTCCGACACATGTGATTATCCAATTTTTGCCAAATTGGTTGCACAAGCAGTCCAGTCAGGTGAAGCGGATTTAGGTATTTTGTTGTGTGGCTCAGGTGTCGGTGTTTCCATCGCTGCAAACCGGTTTAAAGGGATTTATGCGGGGCTTGCATGGAATGAAGAAACGGCACGGCTAGGAAAAGAACATGACAATGTAAACGTTCTTGTTTTTCCTGCAGACGTTGTTTCAGAAGAAATGCTTATTCCAATGATTACTGCATGGTTGCAGGCATCATTTTTAGGAGGACGGTATCAAAAACGTTTGGAAATGATTGACGAGTAGATATTAAGAACGTGAATTTTAAATTTTCGTATAAAAAAAAGCCGGTATGTATTTTTTACATACCGGCTTTTTTGTTCCGTATTTCTAGATGTGTTTACTTAGATGCAG
>Ga0114925_10000132_pt1 | contig 27337 bp, 56 predicted proteins | sample SumtaG_2_FD_87287 | JGI IMG/M metagenome (GOLD analysis project Ga0114925, IMG submission 87287) | Deep subsurface microbial communities from Indian Ocean to uncover new lineages of life (NeLLi) - Sumatra_00607 metaG | ecosystem: Environmental > Aquatic > Marine > Oceanic > Sediment | place... | reverse complement strand
ATTCTTTGTATAAATCCATACAAACTTTTTATTTGGGAGATTACAAAACAGAATATGAGTTAATAGATGATTTTATTAAATATATGCAAAAAGAAAAGTTCGATTTATGGCTTTCTTGGAATGTTAAATTTGACTATAATTATTTAGTAACTCGTTTTCCTGATTTGGGAGAAAAAATTAGTCCAGTAGGACATACTAGATATGGAGATGGAGACGTTTTCTATCCCTGTGGAATAAGTATCGTAGATTATTTGACTTGGTTCAAAAAAATTACTTTAAATAGAGCCCAATCATATGCTTTAGATTTTGTTGCACAAAAGTATCTTGGGGAAAAAGGTATGGAAAAAATCGAATTTGGAGAATTAAATCTAAAAATTAAAGAGAAAAATATTAGAGATATTGAACGCATGGTTAAACTTGAAGAAAAATTTAAGCTTATACCTTATTATGATGAAGTAAGGCGATTGTCGAAAGTCGAGTGGGAAGATATGATATGGAATTCAAGAATAGTCGATATGCTCCTATTGCAAGAAGCTCGGAAAAAAGGAGTAGTGCTTCCTATGAAACCAAGAGATAATGAAAAAGAAGAATTTCAAGGAGCATTTAGAGAAGTATATCAAACTGGCACATTTTACGGAGTAGGCAAATACGACTTATCCTCAGCTTATCCTTATGCAATTATAAATTTTGGATTAGACCCTGCTAATATTAAAGACGATATGACTCAAATGGAAGCAGTAGAAATAGAAAATCATAAGAAATTTTTTAAGACTTTGCCTCCCGACAGTCCTATTGAAATTGAAAATACTTATTTTATTCAAAACGATAATGCTTTATTGCCTACAGTTGTTAAGAGATTGATAACTTTGAAAAATAGTATTAAACAAAAATTGTCAACTATGGAACTCAATAGTGCAGAATATAAAGACCAAAAAATTAAATATAATGCTATCAAATCTGTTGTAAATAGTGCTTACGGTGTTATGGGCAATAGGTTTTTTAGATTGTATGATAAACGTATAGCTTCTGCTACTACATTTCTAGTAAGAGATTTATTACATTATGTGAAAGAAGGCATTGAAATGCAAGGATATAAAGTTATCTATGTAGATACTGATTCTGTATTTATTGATAGCCCTAAAGATTTGACTTCAGAACTCAATACATTAGTGCAAAATTGGGGTAAAAAATATGGTAAAGAAAAAATAGATACTGAATTTGAATATGAAGGACAATTTGAAAAATTACTTATTTTAACCAAATGCAGATATGTAGGATACTTGAATACAGGGAAAGGAATAGAAGAAGAAATTAAGGGTGTAGAAGCTAAACGTAAAGATAGCACAGTATTTATGAAGAAATTTCAACGCACTCTTATAGATAAAATCTTGGATAAAGAGCCCAAAAAAGCCATACTAAAATGGATAAAGCTCCAAATTAGTGCGATTAAAGATGCTCCTATCGAAGACTTAGGTTTTCCGTGTAAGCTTGGTAGACCGATAACTGAATATAAAAACGTGCCTATTTTCTTGAGGGCTTTACGCAATACAGAAGGATTTAAAAAGAAAGTCGGAGACCCTTTCTATTATATTTTTGTTGAACCTGAAGGATACGAAACTAAAACGGAGAAACAAAATCTAATACAAACTTATGATAAAAAAGGAATAGAAAAAGGATTTAAGAATTTCACCCCTATTCGATTGAAGAAAGCGATAGAAATAGCTAAGATAGCCCCCATATTGCCAGAAGACGAAAAATTAATTAAGTTAGCTCAGATAGGTTTATATAAATCAGAAATGATAGAAAGTAGGGGAAAAGCTTTAGACGTTCTAGCATTTGACGCAATTCAGAAAAGCCACATAAATAGAGAAAAATTGAATTGGGACACTATTATAAAAAGAAATATTTATATGAAACTCGACGTTATTTTTGAAGCTATGGAATGGGATATAAAAGAGGTTATGAATGAAAAGAAAAACTAATCTTATAACAAGAATAAGACGATATTGGAAAATTAAACCTTTTGTTTATATTAAAAAAAGTAAAAAGCTTTATGATAGAAAGAAAGCTAAAAGAGAATTAAAAAAGGAGCTATAATGACAAAATATAAAAAATGTCCATTTTGCGGAGGTAAAGCAAAAAGAAATGATAAATTAACCAAAGGAATAGTAGGCGTAGTAGAATGTCAAGAATGTGGGGCTTGTGCCTTTGCTGACGAATGGAACAATCGTATAAAAAAGGAGGACTAAAATGAGTTTAGTTCAAGCACAATTATTAAGTTATATACTAATAGGATTTTTGTTTGGCATAGGTTTTATTCTAGCTAATGTTTTATTAGCAATGGTGGCTAAAGTATTGCAATACCTATTGCTTAAATATGATATAAGAAGAATGGCAACAACACCTAAAAAGAAAGACAAACCGAAACCGCCAGAAGGTTTAAATTTTGGTTGTAAAATAAAATAAAGGGAGGTGAGATAAATGCTAACAGGTAAAGATGCTAATAAAGACATTTCGTTGTTAGAATTAAAGATGAAAAATAACAGTATCACAAATGCTGATATTGTTAAAGCTATAACATTGTTACTAAAAGTGAATCTAGGTATTAGAGCAAATTCAGTAGAGATAATGAAAAAGATGGGTATTGAATTAAGAAAGCCTAGAACATCTGGAGATAGAAAAGAAGGAAAGAAAGATGAAAAGAAATAAGGGTCGCAAATTCGAGGACAAAGTAGCAAAAACGTTGAATAGTGGGGCGTTATGGTTCGATAAAGGAGACCTCAAAACTTCTGATTATATTATTGAAGTAAAATATACTGAGAAGAAAAGTTATCGAATCACCACTAAGTTATTAAAGAAATTATGGGACGACGCATTAGAGGCGAACAAATTGCCTTTATTAACCATAGGAATCCAAGATGGAAAAGATTTATGGATGCTGAAAGTCAATATTGAAAAGGAGATAAAATAATGATGCAAATAGAATTATTGATTGCACAGATTAGAGAAGAATATTTCAAATCTAATACAAAACGAGATGATAAGTTATGTGATTGTAAACCAGACCCTAAAGTAAAAATCGATGATGATGTATTAAGATGTCCTATTTGCAGACGGCAAGTAGAAATAGAGATTATTAAATAAAAAGGAGAAGAAAATTCATATAATGTTTAATCGAAAAGAATATATGAAACAATATAGAAAAGATAATCAGTATAAAATTAAACAATTATCACAAATATGGTATCAAAAAAATAAAGAAAAAATTTTGGAAAAGCAAAAAAATCGTCATAAAGAAAATCAGCAAATATGGAGAGGAAAAAATTCTATTTATAGTCGTAACTATTACAAAAAAAATAAAGAAGAAGTTAAAAAACGAAAGAAAAAATATATGAAATTAAGACGACATGCTGATATATCTTTTAAGTTAATATGTAATTTAAGAACAAGATTATGGGGCGTTTTAAAACTTCATAAAAAAAGCAATTCAATAAAGAAATTAATAGGATGCTCAGTAAAAGAATTAAAACAATATTTAGAAAATCAATTCAAAATTGGAATGACTTGGGAGAATTATGGTAAGTGGCATGTTGACCATATTATTCCTTGTTGTAGTTTTGATTTAAGTAAAGAAAGAGAACAAAGAAAATGTTTTAATTATGCTAATCTTCGACCCTTGTGGGCAGAAGAAAATAGAAGCAAAGGAGGAAAAAATGATAAATTCTTATCCAAAATTCGAGAAAGTAGATGCAAATACGATTAAGATAATTGTAGAAAATAAAAAAAATGTTCCTCTATCTGCTATTATGCAGAATAAAAGGCAACTTTTAGAGCAGAAAGCTCAGATAGAAGAAGCATTAAAGAATGTTGAGACAATTCTTAAAAATGCTAAAAAGTTAGGAATAATTCCTAAAGAAAAGACTATAATTGGAGAGAAGAAAAAATGATAGCAACACTGATGAAACTAGAAAAACGTCCTTCAAGATATGGAGGGGTGTTCTATTATGCGTTTTTTAAAACTTCCGACGGTAAAAGTGTTTACACCTGCCTTTATGAGAGGATGCGGAACTATAAAAGATGGAAGAAAGTATTAAAAGTAGGCACTGTATTCTCTAAGTTAAAATTAGTTAAAGGTAAAAAGAACTTGGTGGATGCGGATTCTAGATTTGTCGTGGTGGAGGAATAGCATGATATACGAAACCGCAAGAAGAATCAAAATAAAAATTATAGAAGCGTTACAAGAATGGGCAGAAGAAAATGGATTTGAGACCTCTTCTGATATGGAAGTTACTGGAGCATTAAGAATATTTAACAAACTAGATGGAGAGTTTAAAGAGGACTAACATGCCAAAACTATATTGGAGATGTCCAAAATGTCATTTTTATATTTGTCGTGTTATGGGAAAAGAAATATCTATAACAATAATCAAATGTTTTAATTGTGGTGCAAAAAATGTTGACGGATATAAATGTCATTGTTATTATTGGTGGGAAAGACTATATCTTTCTATTAGAGAAATAATTAGGAATTTAAAACGAAGAAAAACTTATTGTAATTGTAAAGAAGTAAAAATGATTAAATTATCACATCAAAAAGGCAATTATATTAAATGTAAGAAATGTAATAAAGAATGGATAGAATCAAAGGTGCAAAAATGAAAACTGTAAACGTTGTATCAGTTTGTTGTAATGCAGAAGTAAGAGTATCTGGAGGCATACCTGATTTTTTCGGTGAAGCTGAAGGATGCACAAGATATTATATATGCAATAAATGTAATGAACCTTGTGATATAAAAGAAGATAAAAAATCTATATTATATTATTTAAAACAGTGTAAATTGATAAGAAAAATGAAGGAGATAATTTATGGGAAAAAGAAAAGATAGAATAAGAAAGTTTAGAGTTTGTGGACATAAACATAAGCATAATAAGAAAAGTGTAGCTTATCGTAAATCTCTTAAACGATTAAAAGCTAGACGTTTGAAGAGAAAGAAATTATATATTGAACTTAATAAAAAATATGAAGATTTTACTGTAGCAGGAGAATTATTAAATGAAAATTAAATTTAAAAAGAAAATAATTAAAAAACGAAAAAATCGTCAAATAAAAAAAGACTTATTATTAAATACTTATTTTCATACACAACAAAGGATTCCCAATGTCAATAGAATTTAAAGATTTTATTAGTCGAGAAGAAGTAAAAAATAATAGACATAAAATATATATCTTTGGAGATAATCTTCAAGAAGTTGGCTATGGAGGACAAGCAAAAGATATGAGAGGAGAATTTAATGCGATAGGAATACCTACAAAAATATCTCCATATAAATATTTTACAGATGATGATTATGATAAAGTAGTGCGATTAATAAAAATTAGGTTTAGTATAATAGAAGGTCATTTACAATGTGGTCATACGATTGTAATACCAAGTGCAGGAATTGGCACGGGTAGAGCCAAACTTGCAGAGAAAGCTCCTAAAATATGGAAAGTTGTAAAAGAAAATTTAGAAAAATTAGGATGGACATCATGAAATTTATAGTAGCAAATAGAGACCAAATGAAACATTATAGATGTGAGAAACAACATCTTATAATTTCTATAAAAGACCCTAACACCGAAGATGCTCAAATAGCACAAAGAGATAATTGTGTCGGAATATTATATTTGGCTTTTCATGATTTAGATAGAGCTTACAAAGATTATAAATTATTTTCTAAAAAAGATGCGAAAGAAATTCTTGATTTTGTAACTAATCCTTTAATAAAAGTAGACGTAATTATTTGTCAGTGTGAGGCTGGCATATCACGTAGTGCAGGTGTAGCTGGGGCACTAAGTAAAATATTTAATAAGGATGATACTGAAATTTTTAAAAATTATTTACCCAACATGCTAGTTTATCGGACTATAATGGAAGAATATATAAAATGAAAAAATTAATAATAGGTGATAGCCACATAAAAGAATCTGCGATTCCAGAATTGGAGATAATTTTTCAAGAAATCCTCCAACAAGATGCTAAGGAATTTATTCATTTAGGAGACTATTATGATAATAAACGTCCAACAGCAAAAGAGATTATCTTTGGAACAAAATGGATGTTAAAATTTAAGAAAAAATATAAGAAAGTTATTTTAATTAGAGGCAATCATGAAAAAACAGGAAATACTAGTATCGTAGATTATTTTACTTATATGGGCATAAAAGTATTAGACGAATATATAGATAAGAACAATTGCTACTATTCTCACTTTATGACTAATAAAAGTTTATACGAATATGGCTCTTTTCAAAAAACAGTAAAAGAATTAAGACAATATAATTATACTTTACTTGGACATCAACATAATCCACAAGCACTTGAACCAAATATGTATCATTTAGGTAGTGTGAGATATTGCCAATTTAATGAAGTAACAGACCCTTATAAACGAATTGCTGTTATAGAAAAAGGAAAGTTAGAGTTTATTAAATTAAATTCTCCTATTCCAATGATAGATGTTAAATCTATATCAGAAGTTACCAAACAAAAAGACCGAAACTGTAAGATTCGTTTGGTAATTTCTAGCTTTGACCAATTTAAAGAAGAAGTCAATGAGATTGCTAAATGGAAAGATAAGTTTGTAGAATTCAAAGTGAAATTAGATTTTAGTAATATAGTATCACGAAAACAACCTCTTCCTAAGACAGTAAAACGAAAGAGGTTACAGGAGATATTACAAGAGGGAATAGCCAAAATAGAAGATACAGATGTAAAGAATCTTTTACAAGAACAATTGGAGGAGATAAAATGAAAACAATCGGAATTTTTTATAAAGATTTAGATACACAACAAATATTACAAATCGAATATCCAACGGAATTAATATATAAAGATATAGAAGAATTTAATAAATTTTTAATAAGAGAACTTAGATTAGTAATACATACCAAAGAACTTAGAAAAAAGAATGAAATAATAGAATTAGAGAGGAACTAAAATGAGAGTATCTGAATTATTGGTCAGAGTAGGATTAGCAAAAAGTATTAAAGAAGGCGAGAAATTAATTCTTCAAAAACCTGTTTATGTAGATGATATGAGGATAAAAAATATAAACGAAGAAGTAGAACCTATGCCTGGTATGGAAATAAAAATAAGAAAAATGATGGCAATAGTAACTAAAAAATGTTTAAAAGGAGATATAAAATGAATGACCGAAAAGCGATAGAGAAGATACTGCCGAAAGAAAAAGATACAGAATATGATTGTCCTGATAGTGGTTATCCTTGTAAAAACGAAGAACGAGGATACAATAGTTGTCGTAAAGACTCCGCCTCAACCCTGTCGAAGAGGGTGGCGACAGTGGAGGAGATAGCTAAAGCATTGGCTGGGCAATACGCTAGTCCATTGGGATATAGAAGCAAAGCCCAAGCCCTACAATCCAAATACATCATACTACGACGGGAGGAGAAATGAGTTTAGAAGGTAAAGAAATTTGTAGATGTGGTAATCCATCTGGTCAATATTCTGGTATGACTTTTAATAGCGAAAGTCAGACAGTGGAAAATTTTTGGTGTAAGGATTGTGGAGGAGCAATAGAAGCTCCTGCTAATATTAAAGTTAAGATAAGGAAAATAAAAAACAATAAACCTAAACAATGCTGTAAGAGATGGGAAGATTTATATTATAGAATTATAACACATTTTCCAAATTTGAAAGATAAAATTTATTTTTGTCCTGAATGTAAAACTAGATTTAGGAGATAAAATGAAAAGATATTTTGTTAGAAAAGGATATTTTGGAGAACAAGGTAAATTATATATATCGTTTCTAAGATTTTGTATATATAAGATTTTTACTGACATTGTATTACATGTAGAAGTGAACGGTAAAGAAGTAATAAGGAAATAACATGAAAAAAAGAAAACCAAAATTAGGATTTAAACAAGCTTTTGAATATATATTAGATTTGTTATGTTATTCTTATTATGTAAAACATAATCATCTTCTTTCTGACCAAGCATTTGACGAGTTAGAGAAATTATATTGTAAAATTTTTAATGAAGAACATGCTCCATGTAGAGCTATGGAAAGAGAAGTTTGTTATAGCACTGGGGTTAAAGTGGTATATGATTTAATAGTCGGAGGTAAAAAATGAAAAAGAATAGATATGTGCAAATATTTAATCCTAAAAGTAAATATTGGATTAAACTTGATAAAGAACTTGCAAAAATAATATCATCTAAGAAAACTCCCTATAAAGGAATTAAAAAGATATGAGAAGATTACAAGCTAATATGCGTGGATTAAGTTGTTGCATAGTATGTAGAAAAGAATTAGGTTGGTTTAATCAATATTATATCGATACTAAAACTAGAAAACTATATTGTCTAAAATGCAATCAGGAAAGCAAATTAGGTTATATCATAATTTTAGAATGGTATAAAATGAGAGACCATCAAGTATTTAATATACCTTATTATATTAGACACGTTTTTAGAAAATATACAGGGAGGCAAATATATGGCTAAGAAAAAAGATACTATAGATTTACAGAAAAATGAATGTTGTAAGTATTGGATTACTATATGGTTTGATAAAATAGCTGATGCTATACATGATACAGAAGGCGGTCATTTAAAATATTGTCCCGAATGTGCTACAAAGTTTAAAACATTAAAATAGGAGAAAATATATGGGTAAATCAAAGATGAAAAGATTACAAGAACTTTGTCATAAGATAGCAGTAGATAAAGGATTCTGGGGATTTATTTGCCCTGCTTATCAAAGTAGAGGTCGTATCATAAAAAATTGTGCAATATGTGGGGGCAAAAGATATTACGGCGAAGATAGAAACGATGGAGAACTTATTGCTCTTATGCACTCTGAATTATCAGAAGCATTAGAAGATTTAAGACATGGAAAACATGACCATGTAGGCGAAGAACTTGCTGATTGTGTAATTCGAGTTATGGATTTCTGTGAAGCAAGAGGAATAGATTTAGAAAAGGAAATTTTGAAGAAAGTAAAAAAGAATAAAAAGAGGAAATATCGACATGGCAAAAAATTTTAAGAGAATCCTACTATATTTATTTTGTAAAGTATTTGAGAAAGAATTAGAAGATGTTGAACCAGAAGTTGACAAATTCTTTGCTAACTTACTTAGACCTTATATAGGAGAATAATATGAAAACAATGGCAGATGATTTGCAATATACTAAAGTAGATATAGGAAACGGAATCTGGTCTATAGCAAAACCTTTAGAATATTTTACAATAGATAGATTTAAACAGGCTTGGCACGTTCTAATTGGTAGAGCACTAGCAGTGTATTTTAGGGAAACCGAAACAGAATTATATAATAAAAACAGGAGAAAGAAATGAAATGTAATTACGAACATCACGAAACTAATGGAAAAGAATTAGGAAATTGTCCTAAACACCCCAACGAAGAATTAAAATGTGGAGCTTTTGTATGTCCTGTTTGTCCTAAATGTAGTCCTTTTGAATTTGGAAAGTGTGGTCGTTGTGGAACAATAAGATGGGCTTGTTGTTGTTGAATAAAGAAAAAAGGAGAATAAAATGTTTATAGACATTCAAATTAGTTTAGATAAAAGATATAAAGAATGGTGTAAAAAATACGGAAAAAGTTTTGTAGATGCTTCAATATCGAATGAATTGCAGTTATATGCTGACAATATAAATGAAGATGTTTTAGAAGGACATAAAGAAATTTATCGGGATTTGTTAGAGGATAAAAACTATGGAAAAGACTAGAGTAGTAGGTATAATACCAGCTCGATATGGCTCTACACGCTTTCCAGGTAAACTTTTAGCCGACCTAAATGGAAAACCAGTAATTCAACACGTTTACGAAAGAGCCCAAAAAGCCAAGATGCTTAATTCTTTAATGGTAGCTACTGATAGTCAAGAAATTGCTCAGGTTATAATAGGGTTTGGTGGAAACGTATTATGGACAAAGAAACACGATACAGGGACAGAGAGAGTGGCAGAAGCCGTTGATGCGGATGCCGATATTATAGTAAATATACAAGGAGACGAACCATTTATACGTCCAGAGGTAATAGATGACCTTGTAAAGACCTTGTTACTACACGTCGACGAACAGGTAGCCAGTGTAGGGGGTAGTATTACAGACCCTAAAGACCTTACAGATAAGAATGTAGTAAAGGTAGATATAGATGAGGAAGGGTATGCGGTAGGATTTTCTAGAAGTGCTAGATATAAGCAATATAAGCATATTGGGATATACGCATATAGGAGAGAGTTTTTAGAGAAGTTTATTAATATGCCTAAGTCTCCGAACGAAATAAAAGTATCGTTAGAACAGTTAAGGATACTGGACAATGGATATAAAATTAAAATGGTAATAACTGAACATGATACAATTTCAATAGATACACCAGAAGATTTAGCAAAAGCGAGGAAATACTTAAATGAAAATTATAATAGCAGGAAGTAGAACAATTACTAACTATCAATTTATAGTAAATATTGTTTTAGATATTATTTATATGGAATGGAGATTAAATTCTAGCAACATTACAGAAATAATAAGTGGTCATGCTAGAGGCGTAGATAAAATAGGAGAAAAATTAGCAAAAAAGATGAACAAAAAATTAAAAATATTTAAAGCTAATTGGTGGGAATATGGTAAAAAAGCAGGGTATCTAAGAAATGTAGAAATGGCAAATCATGCTGACGCTCTTATAGCTATTTGGGATGGAAAAAGTAAAGGAACAAAAATGATGATAGATATTGCCAAGAAAAAAGGACTAAAAGTCTATGTATATCAAATCAATAAAACTAAAGAACTTTAAGAACTTTACCCAGAAAGAGCTCAAAATGGCTCGAATGTGCTTTATTAAGGGTAGAAACGGCTCTGGAAAGACCACAATAGCCCTACATTCGCTTTTGTTCGCCTTATATGGGTATGCAGTGGCAGATAGCTTAAAAGACCTCCCTACACGCAATGTAGCGAAATCATGCTCTGTAACAGTAGAACTTGACCATTCTGAGCACAAATATAAGGTAGTTAGATATTACCCTACCAAACTGATAATATATGAAGATGGTAAGGAGCTTGAATTCGTAAGTAACTCAGAAGCACAAGAATATATAAACGAGCTTGTAGGCAATAGAGTTAATTTTCAGAAGTTTAGAATAATAGACGCATATACAAAAGAGACTAATTTTTTAGAAGAAGGACAGACTACTATTAAGAGGATATTATTTAATAACTCTGATGAAATTTTTAATAACATCCGTAACAAACTCTTGCAAATAAAACATGAACGAGAAATCTTTAATAAAGACAAAGCAGTCGTATATATTCATTATCCTAGCGAAAAACGGTTACAACTTATAAGTTGTAAATTAGATGAGATAAATCTTCAAAAATCTAAATTAGATAGCACTATTAGAAGTATCGAATCAGATGCTTATAGTATAACTCGAACAGTAGGAAAATTAGAAGGCGAGAAAGAAATTTTAAAACGTAAGCGAGACAAACTATTAACAAATAAAAAATGCTATGCTTGTAATCAGTCTGTTTCAGAAAGTCTACAAAAAGGATTACTTAATGAAATAGGAACAGAAGTAAAATCCATAAATGCTACATTACAAAGTAAGCTATCAGAACAAGGAAATCTAAAAGAAATAATCGCTTCACAAAAAGAAATCAAAGAAAAATTAATTCCAAGAACTCAAAAATTATTAGATTACAAAGTTAAGCTAGAAGGTAGGCTAAAACAAAAAGCTTATAAATATACAGAGAAAGATATAGTAATTGTGAAGAAAGCTATATCTGAAGTAGATAGATTATCTACTTATTATTTAACAGAGAGTATCAAGATATTAGAGCCCATTATAAATTCGGTATTAGAGAAAATACAATTTAATGTTAGATTTACAGTTAGTGATAAGAATAAATTTACAATAACATTACAAAAAGAAGGAATCGAATATAAATATAAAGATTTATCAACAGGAGAAAAACTCATACTACAAATAGGTTTTAAATTGGCTCTACTTTTAGAAAGAGGAGAAGATGGCATTGTAATAGCTGATGAAGGAATGTCGAGTTTAGATGCAACCAATCTGAATCATATTATTGAATTATTTAAACAATTTCCTTTTCAACTTTTATTTGTGCTTCATAGGATGCAAACTAAAGCTTGTCCAATATGCAATAAAAAATATGATGAATCATTAAAAAAATGTCCAGATTGTAATATAGATTTAATTTCGTTATTGGAAAATATCCAAACTATAGACTTAGATAAGGAGGAAATATGAAAAAATTATTAGCGTATATAAAAATAATTTGTTATGGCTTTGAACATTTATCTATATTTACACTCGGAGATAAAGTAATCTATCAACGTAAAGAATATATATTAAATCAAGGAGTAGCAAAGCCTTTTTGGGATTTGTTAGAGGAAAACAATAGTGAATTAATTCATGTTCATCAATCTAAATTTAAGAAAAAACCTTGCTGGTATAATGTTAAACATGCTTTTGAGTTTGCATATCGTTTTTATAAGGGTTATTGGTTTGATATATGGACGAAAAATTGGTCAACAATGGAAATGTTAAGATTCACTCTTAAAAATGATAAATGGTTTAAATTTGGAAAAGTGTAAACTATAAAATAAGGAATAATAAAATATGAAAAGAGGAGATATTATACTGTTCCGATATAATTTTGAGCCAATTGCTTGGTATATTCGTATAATGTGTCGTAGTAAATGGAATCATGTTGGTATGGCTTTAAATGAAACAATAATTCTTGATTTAAGAGCCACAAAAAAACGCACAACCCATATAAAAAGATTTAAAAATAAAAAAATATATCGTTTAAAAGTATTACGAGTCAAAAATTTAACAAGAGAAGCTCAAGAACATACGATTGATATGATAAATGCACAACCAAAAGTAAGAATCTGGCGGAAGATGTTAATAAAATTCTTTTTAATGTTTTTTGGTATACCTTCAAATATATGCTATAGTTGCACAGAAATTATAGTAAAACCTTTAAAAGAAAAAGGATTTGATTTATGTCCAAAAAAAGATGTTAGACTTGTAACTCCTGAAGATATAAATAGAAGTCCTTTAGTTGAAGTTATAGAAGAAAACTTAAATGTAGAAGAATTATTAAAAAAGGAGGAATAAAATGAACCCCCATCTTATTAGTTTTATTGAAGGAATAAAAGTAGGATTATTAATCTTAATACTTTGGCAATTAGTAAAAATAGAAAGAAAATAAGGAGGTAATAAAATGGAAAAGTATATTGGATATTGCGTCAAATGTAAAGCTAAGAAAGACATGTTAGAAGTAGGAATAGTTAAAGCTAAAAATGGTAGAAGAATGGCAAAAGGCAAATGCGTAAACTGCCAGACTAAGATGTGTAAATTTCTAAAAAAAGAGAAATAAGATAGGATTTATAACAGTATTTTTAGCCATTTGGCTATAAAGGAAAGAAGTGTTCTCACAATATAAATATAGATTGGGTGTAGGATGTATTGTTTGTAAACATGTATGGTTTCTTCTCAGTAATGATGAGAAGGTTTCTGAAGAAATACAATTACGATGGGCTAAAGATGTATTATTAGAACATTATGATATTCGTGAAGAAAAAAATCATGGACAGGGATTTTAAATATAAGAGAAAAAAATGAAAAAAATATATAGCTTAGTCATAGGAAGATTTCAAGTAATTCCTCCGCATGAAGGACATTTAACATTAATCAATACTTTATTAAAAGAAAGAAAAAATGTTTGCATAGCATTGAGAGATACAAATATAGATACAAAGAATCCTTATACATTTGAAAAAAGACACCGAGCATTTATGAAGATATATAGTAAACTCGTTGCAGAAGGGAAAGTTAAGATTATTAAGATTCCTGATATAGAAGATGTGGTATATGGAAGAAAAGTTGGTTGGGGAATTAGAGAAATTAGATTAGATTCAAAAATAGAACAAATAAGTGCTACAGAAATAAGAAAGAAAAATGAAAACACATAAATTGCCATCATTTTTAATAATAGGCGTTGCTAAATGCGGAACTACTGGTTTATATAGAACGCTTATTAATCACCCAAAAATAAAATCTGCTAAGACTAAGGAACTCTATTTTTTTGATAGAGATATTCAATATAGAAAAGGTATGAATCATTATAAATCTTTGTTTAAAAAATGTGATAAAGACGAGATATGCGGAGAAGCTACTCCTTATTATTTTTATTTTGAAAATGTTCCAGAAAGAGTAAAAAAGCATTTACCTAATATAAAAATAATCTTACTGCTTAGAAACCCAATAGATAGAGCTTATTCTCATTTTTATGGTTATTTAAGAAAATGTAGATTAAGACATGAAAAAATGATAAGCAAAGATTTAAAAAGTTTTATTAAAATAGTATCTAAAAATCCAAGTGTAACTATGAATCATAGAGGAAGAACTTTATTAAAGTGCGGAATGTATGGAAAACAAATGAAAAGATGGTTAAAACATTTTCCACTTTCTCAATTTAAAATAATTAAAAGTGAAGACTACTTTAAAAATCCAAAGAAAATACTAAACGAAGTATTTGAGTTTATTGATGTAGATAAAAAAGAAATTCCGATAAAACGCTATTTAATCATGGAACAACAAAATAAAAAAACGTTAGGAGTAGAAAGATATTCTAAATTAGATAAAGAAACAAGAGACTTACTATATAATTATTACAAAGAATCTAATGAATTACTTTATAAGTTAATTAGGAGAGATATGAAATGGGAAAAAGAATAAAACTCCCTTCTTTTATAATTATAGGAACTATTAAAGGTGGAACTAGTGGTTTATATTGGAGCATGTGTAAACATCCAAAAATACAACCAGCTAAAAAGAAAGAATTGGTTTATTTTCAAAGTGGGAGATATAAAAAAGATTTAGACGATTATCGTTCTTCATTCAACCCTTGTGCTGAAGATGAGATTACAGGGGAATCGACCCCAAGTTATATATTACATGAAAAAGTAGCACAAAGAATAAAGAAATCTTTACCCAATGTTAAATTGCTTGTATTGCTTCGTAACCCTATAACGAGAGCATATTCACAATATTATCATGCCGTAAGGAATTACAAACGTGAGACATATCCTATGTTAGAATCTTTTGATGTTATGGTCAAAAGAGAAATGACAAAAATAGCTACTTATCCGAAACATATGGGAAAAGATTTATTGAAACGAGGCGTTTATATAGACCAATTAAAGATATGGTATAAATATTTTCCAAAAGAACAAATCAAAATAATAAAAAGCGAAGATTATTTTAATAACCCCAATAAAGTTTTAGATGAAGTATTTGTATTTCTTGGATTAGAACCCTATTCAGTAAAAGAAATTATTAATCAAGATAAAAGAATATATCCTAATCCTATGAGTCTTAAAATGAAAAAGAAACTCAAAAAATATTATACTCGATATAATAAACAACTTTATAAATTAATTGGACGAAATATGGAGTGGGAAAAAGAATAAAAAATTATGAAAATAAGAAAAAAGAAATGTAAATGTAAAAAATGTGTTAAATTTCGTAAAGAATATTCCTTTGATTTCTTAGATATTTACGGGCTTTACTACTCTATAGCCGAATATTTAGCACCAAGATTAAAAGCCTTTAAAAAATACACTTTCAGTCATCCTTGTAATATTAGTATGAAAGAATGGAAAACTATCTTAAATAAAATGATAATTGCTTTTCAGATAATTGCTAAAGAGGGATTCACTGAAAAAGATACCAAGAAAATAGAAGAAGGTTTTAAATTATTTATAGAGTATTATCATGACTTATGGATTTGAAATTATACTAAAATATTGGAGATAGAAAAATGAGATACAATTTCTACATTAACATTATCGCATTTAAAGCAATTTTATATAGAATTATTTCTATCGCAATTTTTACTCTATTGTTTGGACATAGTTTTGCTTTTGTTGTAGGATTGATGTCTCTTACAATTTATATAATTTATGAATCTATATTTTGTAAAATCTTTCATATAAGAGCAGAACATAAAGGATGTGTTTTATGGTTTACAGGTCTACCTTGCTCAGGAAAATCTACTTTAGCAGATTCTGTTAATCAATATTTAAAGAAACGAGGATTTAAGACAGAAAGATTGGATGGAGATGTAGTAAGATATGGAGGACTTAGTGATGATTTGGGTTTTTCTAAAGAAGATAGAGATAAGAATATAAGAAGAATAACATTTGTATCAAAGGTTTTATCAAGAAATAAGATTATAGTATTAGCTTCTTTTGTATCTCCTTATCGTAAAACTAGACAACAGGTTAAAGAATCCGTTACAAATTTTGTTGAAATATTTGTAAATGCTTCTCCTATTGAATGTGAAAAACGTGATGTTAAAGGAATGTGGGCTAAAGCGAAATGTGGATTAATTAAAGAATTTACAGGTTATTCTGCTCCTTATGAAAAACCTTTCAAAGCACATATAGTATGCAATACCAAACAAGAAACTATATCAGAATCTACCAATAAAGTAATTAAGTATTTAAAACATAGGAAATTAATATGAAATTTATTACTTCATCTAAAGAAGAATATCCTACTAGTAGTTGGATTAAAGAGCTAGCCAAACATTTAGATATTACATTTGAATCAAACGATAGCAAAATATTGAAATCAAAAAAACCATGTTTAATCTGGAATCCAATAGCTAATATAATATCAAGTGAATATGATTGGAAAAAAAAGCTATATAAACGTCTTAAACAAAATAATCAAACAGTATATACAGTAGAAAGAGGATATTTGCCAGATTGTCTTTATATAGATAAATATGGAGCATTAGCAAATAGTAACTCATATAATAAAAAGAATTGGGATAAAAAACTATCAATAGATAAATACAAACAAGTAGAAAAATATATTAAATCTTTTATAGAAGATTCTTCTACTTTAGAAGAACAAAAAAGAGGTAGAATTGCTGAAGAAGGATTTTATAGTAAATTAAGAATCAAGAAAAAACAGATTAAAGTTTTTGTTCCTCTACAAAAAGCAAATGATACCGTTATTTTATTATGGTCAGATTGGATTAAAGGAATAAAAAAATTTAAAACTACTATAAATGAATTAGCACAAGAAAATCCAGATATACTCTTTTTAGTAAAATCTCATCCAAGAAGATTAACAAATAAAATGAGAACGAGAGACAATATAATTAATGTGGACGATTTTCATTATAAAGATTGTATACAACATTCAGATGTAATATTAACTATTAATTCTGGAGTAGGATTACAAGCAATGATGTGGAACAAACCAGTTATAACTATAGGAAAAGCATTTTATCATTTCAAAAATATTAACTATAAAGCTAATAATAAAGAAGAAATAATTAAATACATAAAAGAAGCAAAAAAACCAGACACGGAAGAAGTAAAAAGATTTATATACTTTTTGAGATATAATTTTTATACAGAATGTAAAATGGAAGATTTACAACCTGTAAAAATAAACAAAATAATTTTTGAACATCCAAATACAACCGAAAAGATAATTATACAATGCAAACAGACATAACAAAAATACAATCTTATTTAAAAAATAAAGACATATGCCTTATAGGAAATGCTAGTAGTATATTAAAAAAACCTAAGAATATAGATAAACATGAAATTGTTTGTAGAATAAATAAGGGATTACCAACAGGGAAAGAAACTTATATAGGTAGTAGAACTAATGTTTTATTTCTTGCAACTCGTATATCGAGTCATAAAATTACGAGGATATATAAACCAAAATTTATACTATGGTTGACTCCCTGGCAGAAACTTGCTTCAAAGACGGTAATATCAAAAGGGATTATTGCTCCTAAAAAGAATTGGCATGAATTATTTAAACTATTGAAAAGAAAAAAACCTTCGAGTGGATTAATGTCTCTATATTTTTTATTGAAATATATCAATTTTAAAAAATTAACTATATACGGATTTGATTTTTTTGAAAGTGGAACATGGTATTGGGAAGGGGAACAGAAATGGCATAATGGAGAAGCCGAAAAAATATTGATTAAACAACTAATAGAGAAAAGAAAAAACATAAGGATTATTTATGAATAATAAAGAAGTTTATATTGTAGGTGGAGGGACTTCATTAAAATCTTTCGATTTTTCTAAATTAGCAAATAAAGATACTATTATTGTAAATAAAGGAATTTTTTATGTTCCAAATCCTACTTATTTCATAACTATGGATTATATTTTTTATAAACTAAGATTACAAGACAATGAATTACGAAAAGCTTTTGACAATATAAAATGCACCAAAATATTTATAGTTAATATGGCTTGTAAGAATATGAAAGAACGTCAAGGACAAATAATAGATATAAAAAATAAAATAATATATGAGCTTAATCCTTATGATGTAATAATTAAAAGTAAAGAAATTAAAGGTATAGGTTTAGATTTTAACGATTTTAGAAGTGGAGAAAACAGTGGTCATTGTGCGTTACAATTAGCTATATTATTAGGCTATGAAAAAATCCATTTATTAGGAATGGACTTTGTTATAAGTAAAAAGAATACTCATTTTCATGAAGGATATATTCAAGGAAGACATTCTTTTTATATTAAATTGAGATATTATTATACCAACTTTTTTAAAGCTATTAATGAAATAAAACATAAGAAACCAAATATAGAAATTTATAATTATTCAAAAATTAGTCCATTAACAAAAATATTACCAACAAAAGAATTGAGAGATATTATATGAAAATAATAAGCTATGCAACTAAAAACACTCCGTATATGAAAGTAATCCAAGAAAAACTTCTTCCTACATTAAAAAAATTTAATCTTGAATACGATATAGAGTATCCAGAAGATATGGGAAGCTGGCAGAAAAATACACATTACAAAGCAGAGTTTCTCAAGAAGATGCTTTTGAAACATAAAGAACCAATCGTATTCTTAGATAGTGATGCTACAATAGAGAAATATCCTGAATTATTTTTTAAATTAGAAAAAGAAAATTATGACATCTCATATCACGAATTGGATTGGATGAAAATGTGGAGAAAACAGACAGGACAAGCGAAAAGAGAGGTATTAAGCGGAACTTTATATCTAGCTTATAATGAAAAAATATTACAATTTTTAGATGAATGGATAGAAGAAAATAAAAAGAGCACAGCTTGGGAACAAAAAAATATGGCAAAAGTTTTGATAAATTGGAAAAAGAAATTGAATATTTATCCTCTTCCATATTCTTATATTACTATTATGGTAGGCGGTGGTGCTATACCTTCACATATGATAAAAAAAAGTGAAGTTGTAATACTACATCACCAAGCAAGTAGAAAATATAGAAACTGGAAAAAAAGGAAAAAATAATGTCCGATTTTAAATCAGAAACAGAGATAGCTGAAACTATTATTCCTTATTTAAAGCAAATGGGATGGGAAATATATCAAGAAGTCCAAATACGTCATTCAGGTAATATTGCTGATATAGTTGCTATACAAGGGAAATTAGTATGGGTCTTAGAATGTAAACGGTCTTTAAGTTTAGATGTTATGGCACAAGCTTACGAATGGAGACGATTTGCTCACTATATCTCTATAGTTGTTCCCACGAAAAAAAGATGGAATACACAAAAATTACTAGAAAATATATTAGATTATTTGGGTATAGGATGTTATATGGTAGGAAAACCTGATAGAATTTCAGAATTTGTTCCTATAAAATTACATAGAAAAGCTATGAGTTCTTATATTACGAAATGTTTAACAAAGCATCATAAAACATGGGCAAAAGCTGGTAATGCAGAAGGGAATAGATATACTCCTTTTCAACATACAAAAGATAATCTCATACAAGAAGTAAAAAAGAATCCTGGTATAACTCTTAAACAATTAATTAAAAGTATTGACCATCATTATAGTAACGAAGCCTCTGCTAAAGGGTCTATATTACAATGGATTCATACAGGAGTAATTAAAGAATTAGAATTAAAAATGGACGGAAGACAATATAAGATTTATTTAAAGGAAAAAAAATGAGCGAAGAATATCTTAAAATTAAACCAAAACAGCTTATTATCATAGGAGGAGGAGCTTCTATACGTGAAGGAATTCCTAAAGACCTATGGAATAAACTCAAGAGAAAATTTGTTATAGGAACTAATTATAGTTTTAATTTTCATACTTCTACTATACAGTGTTATTTAGATAATAAATTTTTTGAAGAGCAAAAAGACAAATTAAAAACTCTTCCTCTTATAATTACAAAACCTCATCAAAAACACAAATTAGCTAATCAAATAATGCTTAAAGTTAATAGTAAAGGAACGAGAGATTTGAAAAATGGAGTATATAAAGGTTCTCTTACAGGTATATTTGCATTAAGCTTGGGACGTTATTTATTAGATGAAGGAGAGATTTTCCTATTAGGTTATGATTTTGGAGCTTCTGGATATAACACGGCAAAAGATAAAAAAACAAAACATGCAGTTACTCATTTTTATCAAGGACAACTTAAACATAGAGGAATAGGAAAAGTAAATTATTATAATACTAAAGGAAGACCAGAAAGAGATTTTGCCCCATTTAAACAAGAGAAAAAAATAAAAATAATAAATGTTAGTCCTTCATCTAAAATAAATGTATTTGAAAAAATTGATTATAACGAATTTTTTAAGCGACTTGATGATAAACGATATTGTCAGAGCTGGCTTAGAGCATACATTAAAGTGCAATTATCAAAGGTGATATAATGAGAGTAGTCAATAAATATAAAGAAAAATATACCCATTATATAGGTAGAGGAAGTGTATTTGGTAATCCATTTAAAATAGGTATAGACGGAAATCGAGAAGAAGTAATTAAAAAATTTGAAAGATGGCTTATGTTTCATAAGTGTAATTTAATTGATAAATTAAAAAAAGAAATTTATTCTTTGCCTAAAGACGCTATACTCGGATGCTATTGTAAACCTAAATCATGTCATGGAGACGTAATAATTAAAATATGGAAGGAGTTACATAATGCGTAGAGGAGATATATTATTAATGAACTATAAATTTGACCCTATCGGATACTATATTAAACGAATCACTCATAGTCAATGGAATCACGTAGCTTTTGCCATAGATAACAAAAGAGTCGTTGAATCACGAGGTAATAAAATTACGATTAGTAATATTAAAACACGCACAAATAAATTTCTATATAAAACCAAATTAGTGCGACCCAAATTAAAAGATAGACAATTATCAAAAGCTGTAGATTATGCTGTAATGCAAGTAGGGGATGGAAACTATTTTAAATTTTTATATACCTTATTTTTATTAAAATTAAAAGTTACAAATAATCCTCCACACAAACCGTGTTCTGGATTTATAGCTGAAGTATTAGATGTTGTGGGATTTAGATTTTGTAATCATAAAAAACCCTTATTAATAACCCCAGAAGATATAGCGTCTTCAGAAAAGGTGCAAAATGTCGAAGAATAACATATGGATATTATGCCCATTTTATAACGAAGAAAATTATATATCTAATATGTATGAAAGCTTATCTAAAGCTAATTTACCTTACATATTTGTTAATGATGGTTCTACAGACCACACAGCAAATATTTTAATCAATATCAAAGAAGAAAAAGGAGGATTCGAGTGGATAGGTCATTATCCCAATAAAGGTAAGGGATATGCCATTAAAAGTGGTGCAGACCATCTAATACGCCATAAAAACGCCGAATATATCCTCACATTCGACTCTGATGGACAGAATAGGGTGGAAGACATACCCAACTTCTTAACGGCTCTTAAAAGCCATCCTGACGCAAAAATCATCATAGGAAATCGCCTTCATAATGCCAAAACTATGCCAAGTGTAAGATATTACACCAATAAGTGTATGTCTTGGCTCATATCTAAATTAGCCCACCAAAACATAACAGACACTCAATGCGGTTTTCGATTAGTGCATAAAGATATATTTGATTTAGATACTAAAGAAAATCGTTTTGCTTACGAATCTGAGCAATTAATTAAAGCTGGAAGAGCTGGCTATGAAATAGTATCTGTGCCTATTAAGTGTATATATGACAAAAATCGGATAAGCAAGATGAATTACCTATCCGATACGATACGCTTTTTTAAAATGATAACAAAATTAATATATTAAAGTATAGAAATAAAAACTAAGTAATTTTAATATTATCTACTATTAATGATACACTACCCGTATTATAACTATACCCTTCTGATTGAAAATTATTTATTACTAAAAATTTTAATGTAGATATTTTTATATCTGTTGGAGGGATACTTCCAAATTTTGATATAAGGTCGTCATATATATTTCTATTAAAATTTTCAAATTCTTCTTGTGTTAAAATAATATCATTTGGATAACCTGGAGGATAACGAATAGGGTCAGATATACCATTATAGTAATATAAATGTTTATTATAGCCAGAGCCTGTAATCCATAAATCTAATGCTACGTATAATTGATAAAAATTCGGGGAAAGATTTCCGTAAGAAATATTTATTATTGCATCAAACGATATTCTACTTGTAGTTTTAACTTTCCAAACTGTATTTGGATATTTAGAATATTCTAATATTGAAGATGCAAAATGTGAAGTGAATTCGGCTTGATTTATTACATCTATACTTTGATTTATTTTTGAACTATTACCACTTCCATCATCTATAGCGGTTTGAGTAATTCTAAAAGTAACAGGAGAAATATCATACTCATAAGAGCCCAAAAACTCTTCCCTCCATTCAATATTCCATATTCCTCTATCTCCAGTTAAATTTTTAGTATTATAATTACTATAAAGAACATACAGTAATGGATAATCAAACCAAATACCATCAGGAGTCCAATTATGATTTTCAAAAATTTGAGATTCTGTTATATTCCATCGTTCAAACCAACCTATAGGAATAGGATGTCTTAATTCTTCTATATCTAAAGCATATATATGAGTCATATCTTTAGGCATATAAGGTTCTCCTTCATATCCAATAATATTTCTATTTACTCTTACCCATTCAGTTTTATCAGTTATTTTTTCTCCATATTTATAAGTTCCGATATATTCTCCCTCTTCATTATAATTAAAATATTGTTCTAAATCGACGTCTTCAGTATTTGTCATACCCATTTCTTTTAATATTTTTTCTATGGATTGTCTTAATTCTCTGATATGTTTTTTATTAACTATAAAAAATCCTGTTTCTGGAACTGTAGTAAAAGTAGTTCTTTCTTCTTCTGAAATTCCTATAGCTTCTTCTTGTTCTTTTCTAGCTTCTTGCAATTCTTCAATATCTTGTTTATAAATATATGGAATTCCTTTATAATCTTCTCCAGCCAAACCTCTTAATGTTTTTATCGGGTCATGTTTCCAACAATAAATACCTTCTTCACGATATTCTGTTATTTTAGTTGGGTCAGTTTCTAATATAGTATGACAAATTGGACATCTTTCGGCTTCTGCCATGATTATTCCTCTGATTCGTCTTTATAAATAGCAAAGTTTCTCCAATAACCATTTATCCAAATCCCGTCCATATTATCTAATTTTGTTGGAAAAGAAACTTCAGAATATGGTTTAGTATCTTTATTTTCTATATTTTGAGATAAATCATTTATTTTAGATATTAATAATTTAACCATCTCTTCTAATTGTTGTATTCGTTCATTTAAAGTCATGTTTAACTACCTCTTGATTGAATTGATACCGTTCTTTTATAATATCTATCATTTTCTAATTCCAAACTAACTGTGAAATTATTTAAAGTATAAGTCATGGATTTTATATTTAAAGAATTTTCAAGAATTCCATCTATCATGATTCGTTTAGCTAAATTAATTTCATAATGACAAATTGTATCTATAGTTAAATCTACAGAACCACTTATTTTTTTATCACTAGTTTTACTTAAATTCCAATAAGCCAAATCGTAGGCAAAGGTTGTATCATTCCAAGAAGGAACATATTTCCGAATAGGATTTTCTTCTTCATCATAACCTGTAATCGTCCATCCTCCTATTTGAATTCCTAATCCTGATAATTGTAATGAACCCCAAACGGTTTCAGGATAATCTCCTAATTTATTGGTAATAAATACCAATGGACTAGTTATATCTCCTGGATTTTGAGGGTCATCACTTGGGTCATTAGTTCTTGCCTGAAATCTCTGTTTCCATATCCTTAAATTAGTAATAGGTTTTCTAATAGAATTTATTTTACCATCATCATCTTCTGTGTAAAAATATTTTCTTTCTCCAAATGTTACTGTATTATTTTTATAATCAATAGTATATCCTTCATCAAGCACAGGAGAAAAAACTCCTGGAGCTATTTCTCCACCAGAATACTTCATAGAAGAAGAAGTAGAAGCATGTATAAATACTTTAGGTTCAAAACGGTCAGTGTAAGCTTCAAAACCTTCGGGTATGAAAGATACAAAAGGTATAGTATATTTAGTATAAACATCTTTATATAATTCGTTTTCTTCTTGAGTATGACGAAATATTCCACTAGTGCCTACTTGAGATATTTCATTACCTTCTGCATCAGTGGAAGCAGGTTCATAATCGTCTGATGCTAATCTTTCATAAGTCGAATCCCATGCAGGGGTTAATGTTAGAGTTGTATCTAAATGATAATAATAACTTTCATATTCCTTATTCTCTCCATAATCATTAAATCTTCTAATAATTTTATCTCCCATTTCAACTCTAAATTTATTCACTAAATTTTCAATAGATTCTGTAAAAGAATGTTTTAATACTTGATATAGTCCAATATTTTTATCTAATTCTTGTCTTTCTAAATTAATAATACTTCCTCTATCAGCAGTCCATAATTTTTTAGTTCCGTCAACATCATAGAACCAGCCATAATTACCAGCGTTTATAATTAATGAAGTAATAGAATCAGATTCTCCTCTTCCAAATAAATTCATAGTTTGAGGAACAAAATTTCCTATTCCAGTCCCACTAAATCCACAGATAGATAAGCCAGAGGAAATCCATTCATAATATAATTCCTGTTCATCAGAAGGGTTATGTCCTATATAAAAATATTTCTTTTCCCTATTTCTAATCCAATATTTATCTTGACAATTTACTTTTAGAGAGTCAGGGTCGTCTCCTGGATTAATTTGAGTTATATATCCTTTATATAAAAGCCAATAATTTCCCCAATTTTTCTCATAATAACGTATTTCTACTTCATGTTCTATTGTAGGTTTATTTACTGTATCATACGGTCTTCCTATTACAAAGTTAGCTGTATGTGATTCATTTAATACTTTATGTATAGTAATACTATCTATATCAACATCGTCATCCGCACTTCCATTAATATATACTTTAATATATTCTTTACCTAAAGATTGAAAACCAGCATCTCCAGGAATTTGCCAAGATTTTAACATTCTAAAGTCATTATTTATATCATAAGTTGGTTCAGTAACATATCTAATATCACTTTCTATATCTTTTAAATCTCCAGCATAAGACATATTAAAGATATTAGTTGTATCACTTATTACTTCAATTACAGAACGAAAATCATTAGGAATATCTTCTATTACACCCATTACTATACGAAAATCGTTTATAATATCTTTCCAATCTAAAATATTATCAGATAAAGTTATGGTATCGTTTAATATAATTTCTTCCCGACTTAAATTGATATATATATCATCACTGAGATTTATAATATCTTTAGCTTGATAATGTTGTCCAATAATTATACTATCAGAAATATCAATAGTATCACTTAATTGAACTTTTTCTATATTAAGATTTAATAATATTCCATCTGATAAAGTAATTATATCATTTAATTCGGTCTTTTCTAATGATAAATTAAGAAAAATTTCATCTGATAAATTGACAGTATCAGCACCTAGAAATTCTACTGGAGGAGTAAAACTATCAAACCAAAATTCGTCTACAGAATATTTTCCATAAACATAATATACTGTATTAATACCACTTGACAAATTCGGATGTTCTACAACAGGATTATTTGCATCTGTTTTAATAAGAGTTTCGCTTGACCATATACTTCCATTCCAATATATATAAGATAAGTCATCTGTTCCATTATAATAAAATACGTAAATGTTATTGTCGTAATCTCTTACTACTGATAGATAATTATAATCAAAAGTGCCTCCTACTACTATATCAGTCCAACTACCCCAAACTCCAGAGGTCTTTTTCTTGTATTGAATTCTATATTGTCCACTTATTTTCCGAGATGCAAATGCCCATACAGTTTCAGAATCTCTTTCAACTACTATAGCGACATTTCTTACTGCATCAGTATCGGAAGTTAAAAAATCATCTGAATTAAATACCCAAGAATCTGGAGACCCCTCTGTTTTTATAATTTTATTGACTCTTGTAGAATAAACACCGACTGATTCATGTAAAAATATGCCCCATAAATGTTGATTATAACCTAAACATAAATCTATATCTACATATGCTCTCCCAGACTCATCTTTTTCTTCTACCCAATTAGCTCCTCCATCTATGCTTGTAAAACAAGTCCGATATTTACCTGTAACACTATGTGCTATTATTATTAAATTGTCATCATCATCTATCTCAGCTTGCACACCTCGTCTTGCATGGTCTCCTATTATAGAAGTAGAACCCCAAGTTCCGCTTGTCTTTTTTACAAATATTAAATTTTCTGAATCATCACCGAAAAAGATATAAACATCGCTTGAAGAATCTACTACAATATCAGGAGGGAGAAGTTGAGGAAAATTACAAGTTGCTACTTGTTTATAAGTTCCTACTCCTCCGCCTTCACCATCTTTAAACGTAGAACCTCCATCAATAGATATAGCATAATATACTGGTGTAGAAGCACTTCTATTTCCATATCCGCATATATGAATATTACCACTTGAATCTCTAAAAAGTGAGCCGAGAGTATAATCGGTATTCCAAAGTTTAACTGCCATTTATAGATTTCACCACCTAATTATGTATTATAATTTAAGTATATCTAAATTATTAATCACAATTATTTATTCTTATGCTACAGTTATAGTTATCTTGACATATAAATCAGTATCAACATCTACATTCTTCGCTGAAAATACAAATCTATCTAACATCGTAGAACCAGTTTCTGTAGCACTATCAAATACACCAGCTTCAGTAATAGCATATTCTTCGGCTGTTGCAAAAGTAAAAGTCTTCTCAAATACTACTTTATCAACGCCTTCAGCACTAACAGAAGCTAATGCTCTTGCAACTT
>Ga0114925_10000131_pt1 | contig 27382 bp, 33 predicted proteins | sample SumtaG_2_FD_87287 | JGI IMG/M metagenome (GOLD analysis project Ga0114925, IMG submission 87287) | Deep subsurface microbial communities from Indian Ocean to uncover new lineages of life (NeLLi) - Sumatra_00607 metaG | ecosystem: Environmental > Aquatic > Marine > Oceanic > Sediment | place... | reverse complement strand
CACAGATCGTCCACCATGTTGCGCACCGGCGTGCCTGTCAGCAGGAAGCGAAAGGTCGCATAAGGCGCGAGCTCGCGCATGACGAACTTGGTGCGTGCTGCTTTGCGGCTCTTGAGGTAGTGGCTCTCGTCACAGATCAGCGCCTGGCCGGTGACGAACCTGCAAAGGAAGGCAGCCGATCTCGCGTCCAGCGTGATGAGCAAGTCGTAGTTGATGACGACGCAGAGCTCGTGTTGGCTCTTGAGGTGTTTTTTTTGCGCTTCGAGGGACAGCAGATCCATCCGGTGGGCAATCTCAGCCAAGATCGTGGCGCGTCGCTTCGGTGTGCCGTCGATCACGTAGGTCGGCCAGTCCAGCGTCGCTTTCACTTCGTTGCGCCAGTTGAACTTCACCGAGGCAGGGCAGATCACCAGGATGCGGGTGGCGCAGAGTTGGTGGCATGCCCACAAGGCGGTGCTGCTTTTGCCCAAGCCCATGTCGTCGGCCAAAAGCACGCGCCCTTGCATGTGGATGGCTGCTTCGATCGCCTGCCTTTGGTGAGGCATCGCGATGCGCTCAAGGCCGGGGATGATGTGCGGCTCACCTGCTGTTCGTTCGAGGCACTGGCGAGCGCCTCTGAGAGCCCCGAGGATCATCTGCACGGCTTCCCTCGCCATGTCCCCCCAGTGCACCTCCATGGTGGTGCCCGCCAAGGAGAGCGCCGATACCGGGCTCACTGGTGCGCTGTAGACGCTGACGCGATCACCGTCCAGGACCGCGGCAGCAGGTGATCGCTTCCAGCCTGGCCAACGGGCGATGGTGGCGTGCACCTCGTCCTTGCCTGCGGGTCCCCCACCGTAAATGCGGAACCGGGAGCAATCCTCCGATAGCTCGACTTGGATGATCTCTGCCACTCTTCTCGCAGCCTGCGGTTAGACCGTGGATCCTGGAGAGCGAGAGAGGCTAAGCGTGCGCTGCCATGGATGCTAGAGAAAAGCTCCCCGGTTGCGAGAGAAGTTGAGGCCCGTTTCTTTCCGTAACCGGCCAACCGCAACCGAGGAGCAAAAGAGAGTAAGTGCCGCCAGGAGCTCTGAGAACTACCAAAGGAAGGCCCTGGCGGCTGCACCGTGCTAGCTTGCTTGCGGGCATTGGCGGAGCTCCGCAGATCCAGCGGCTAGCTATCCCCGGTGCGGGGATGAATCTCCGGCCGTCGGCTGTCGCTGTAGGAAATGCCTAGTGCCGGGAAGAAGAAGGCCCTGGGGACACTCGGGGAAAAGGAGAGCCCACGTCAGTCACAGGTCTGACGGAAGAGACGAAGTGCCCCCAGGACCAAAGTTATTGCGGCTCGAATGGGTGGGAAGCTCTGTCTTCTGGTGGCAGCGCTGCTTCCCTGGTGCCCCCTTCACCGTGACCGTGCACGTTCTCCGGTAACCCGCAGCGGTTGCAGAGAGCGTTGAAGGCCCGCTGCTGTTCGATGTCGCGGACTTTCTCCATGGCTATCTTGCTTCTAGCCTTGGCTTTCTCTGCGCGTTGCTTGCGCCACCAGCGCCACCAGCTCAGGAACTTGTCGCGTTCCTCTTCTGCTTCGTGCTTCTGGTGTTGCAGGATAGCGATCTCGTCGTTGAGTGCTCCGATCAAGTCGTCGATCTTGGTCATGGCTTAGAGTAGCACTGTTAGAGCGGTGATGATGAATGCCAGTATATGGTAAGCGATGATGGCAACTACAGACCAGACAGCGGTGATAAAGCTGAGGGACCAGATGAACTTCCAGTTGAGTTGCGGGACAGGAATCTCGTCTGCCAACGCTTCGATCAAGTCGGCGATCTTGGTCATCGGTGGCGTGCCTCCACTTGATCTAAATACTTTTCGATTTTGGTCGTGTTGGCGTCGATCGTTCCGGTAAGTCGCACGATCTCAGTTATGTCTCCTGCATCCGCCGCTGCTCGCCACTGCTCCTGGAGCTTGAGACCATGGTGAAGAAGTCCGAGTAGCAAAAACTCACCCTCTAGCTGGCCATTTCGAGCCATTGCCTGGACGCGATTGTTGATCGCGATCCCGCGTTTTGACACTACATGGACCTGCTGAACAGCTCTGGAGAATTGGTCCCATGTATCAGGAGGTGTTTTTTCTGCTTCCTCCTTAGCTTGAGCCTTTCGCCTACGCTTCATTTCCTCTTGGAAACCCTCGGGGTCCAAGAGGATCGGCAGAAGGAAGAAACCCACCACTAGAGCAGGGATCCAGATCTTTTTTTTCATCGGTTGAGCCTGATGCGTTCGGATGCAGCCCAGGTCTCAGCGGCGTTCATGCCGCTGCGTCCCTTGCCGAAGTCGTTGAGCGTCAGGAGGCCGCGACCTTGGCGGCGACAAACGAACCACCATGATCCGTCCTTGTCTTGAAGGACCATGATCTTGCCTGGTCCTAGCGCATCAGGTAGCCGCGGAGGGCGGAAGATCCACCCTGTCGGTTTTGGTGCAGGCTTCGGTGCAGGCTTCTTTGGCTTCTTGCGCTTTGCTTCCTTGGCACGCTTCGCCGCTAACTTGGCTCGCTCCCTGGGTGGCAGCTTCTCTTCTGCCAACAGGCGTTTCGCCTTCTCGACTTCTGCCTTGAGGCGGTTGATCTCGCGTAGGTCGTTTAGCTGCTGTTGCAGCTCAGCAACCTCTTGCTTGAGCTTGTCGACTTGTGGGTCTTGGGCTGGCAACATGCCAGCAAGGAGCCCGAGTAGTATCCATCTCTTCATGGTTAGTGTTCTGCGGGTAACAGCAAGACGTTCCCTTCGACCCACATCCGAAACGGTAGCAGCTCTTTGGGGAAGTCAGAGTATTCGATCTCTTGTCTGGCGAGGAGTGTTGACTCCCCAGGAGTATCAGACCAGCAGCTCAGGATCCACGGCTTGTCTTCTGTCTTGGGTCCAGCTAACTCCCACACTTGGAAGCCAACCTCTGGCGGTATTGCGATCCTCTGGTGGGAGGCTATGGCGGTCACAAGCCAGTGTGCTTGGCAGGTGTCGGCCACGAACTTGATTCCATCGGTGAACTTGAGGGAGGGAGGGAAAGCACGGTAATAGTGCTCTGTCCCCATGGTCTGGGCGATGTGGTCGCGCACTAGACTCGCTGCTTTTGTTGGGTCTTTCATGTGTGGATGCTCCAGCCATCGGTGGGGTTGAGGCAAACGGAGAGGGTGGGCATGCCACCGTCTCCACCGCCATCATGCGAACCGTGGAAGATCAAGCCACCGTAAAGTCCCCCGCTTTCAAACGTGAAGGAGTGCGGGGCAAAGTCGGTGAAGAGCTGACCCTTGAGACTGCTGGTGTTGTGGGCAAGGTTGCCGACTCGCTCGAGACCGTCAAGCAGGGATCCGATCTTCTGCACCTTCACGGCAAAGATCATGATCTTTTCAAGGTAGTCGAGGGGCAACCTGCTTAGGTCAAGTCTAGGCTTGATCTCCAGCCACCTGCGAAGCTCAGGCTCCGGGAGTTGAACAATCATGATGGTTCTCCTTTGGTCGTGACTTGTTGAAAGCTAGCACAAGCAGGGTCCATCATCGAACTCCTGCGACTCTGAGCCGGTGGGCCAAGTAGCGAAGCCGTGCTCTCCATCTCTCGTCTGCATCATCACGAGCTTTAGAAGGTAGGTTGTCGATCTCTAAGGGAGGATCCCACATATCAGCACCGTTCTCAACTCCTGCTGCTGCATCAAGCAAGGCTAGCTCTCGAATAACTCGTTTGGAGAGCTTGGCGTTAGGATCCACTACATGATCCCCCGTCGGATCAAGATCTCGATTGGGTCGAGGTCGCTGCTGTCGCAGTCCGACTTGGCTGCATCAAGATCAAGGTCGGCGGGAGGTGGTGGGAGCTTGCCGGTTCCGTCGCAAGCCGTGCACGGTGGGAGATCTTTCCCAAGGCACTCAGGACACAAGATCCAGTATTCATCCACGTGACCGTCTGCCGTAGCATGGCCACCGATGCGCACAGGTGCACCTGGTGGCACGGCTAGCTTCCCGAGCTCTCCTGGTGGGCCCTTGGGATCTTCCACGTGGACTACGTTAGGCGAGTAGCCTACGTAGTAGTGACCAGCCTTGTAACTTGGTCCAGGACCGAAGCCGCCCATGGGGTCACCTACGAAACTTGGACGAGAGTTAGTGGTGGGACGCCATGCTAGCCGTGCACCGTTGTGGCAAGGATAGGCTTCCTTGGTGGGAGTGGTCCTTTCATCGAACAGCCCTGTCCCATCGCACACGGTGCAGACCTTGCCGAACTTGCAGCATGGACAACCTTCGCCACGTAGGAAGCGCTCAGCTTCCACCTTGGTCAGGTCACCGTCACCGCTGTTGTAGATCCCGGGTTGCAGGGAGTAGGCTTCCCAAGGCTCCCCGCACTTGGCACATAGGACGTCGGACATCATCTCCCCCAGACAAGCCACATGGCCGTGTAGATCAAGAGCAGGAAGCCAAGAGATTGACTAATGCAGTAGCCGAGGTCGGCATCACGAACAGCTACGCTCATGACTAGATCCCCCGGTCATCAACCAAGGACTGGCTGTCTTCGTCGTGGATGTCGTGCCAGCGCTCTTCCTCGAGCTCCCGGAGCGCTTCACGGTGCGGGGTGAAGTCATACCCACACAGGGGACAGTAGTCCGGGAGTTCAGACTCCGGACAAGCTAGACGACCCCAGCCGCATTGGCATAGGACGTCATGGCAGGTTTGCATAGCGGATGCCTCCATCGGTTACGGAATTGAGCACTAGCTTAGCACAAGATGCAGGGGCTTGTGCTATCTCTTGTGAGAATCGGCTCGACCAAGGACGCTAACTCTCCGTGCGACGGGATAACCGGACCTCGGAAAGACAGTGAAAAAGGGGGGCGGAGGATCTTGTTGCGCGCCAGCGTAAGACCTGATTCCTGCCACCTGGAGCTCCCCCAGAACCGATCCCCGTTGGCGCTGAGCTCCTGATCCCCCGCGTGCATGGGCCCTCGCGCGTCAGGTGCGCAGAATACCCGTTGCCATGGGGGTTTGGGTGACAGCTACGGTGCGAGACCCGGTCCATCTGGGTCCCATCCTGCGGTGATCCTATGGATCATGTCCGGCCACACAGTCCGCCAGAAAAAATCCCAAGAGGAAGGCCCTCGGAACCCCTAGTGGGGCGCAAAAAATATCCGCTCCACAGAATCCATCAATCCCCCAAACCTTATCTATTTCTCAACCACCTATAGTGTAGTTGTGTCTATCTCTTTTTCTATCTGTCGGGGGATCTAGGGGTAAAAACTGTTCATAGAGGGGGGGGGGGTGCTTGGTCTGGAAATTGAAATGCTATCAATGAATCAGTATCGTGGCCGGGATGGAACCCCAGAAGAAACACATCGTGGTCACGGTGCATCTACATCGTCGGTTGGTTGCTTTGGCGAAAGGTTGGCAGTTGGTATGCCAGGAGGGTCCGTTCACTTTTCTCGGTAGGGCGCGAGTCCCCGAGGCACGTTGGTTCTCGATGCAGCGGATCTTGGAGATGATGCTCGAGCACTGCAAGGCGGTTCCACCTGACGCGGAGTGGGTGAGAAACTTCAAGTTCTCGACAAGAGCTCCTGGAAGACCACGGCGCTCGACGCTAGCATCCTCGCCTCAAGTCACTCAGCCAACAGTTAGCGAGGAACAACTAGATGCCAGCGAAGAAACCACCACCGACTCCAGTGAAGCCACCAGCCGCGGGGCAAGAGACCCAGACGATCACGCCGGCGGACGTCGGGACGATGCCCCTGACGACTCCGGGGGATGACGCGGCTCCGAACCCCACGGCGAGCCATCCGACCAAGGGACGGCGGTATCGAGTCCTCGGTGCCGGCGAGGGCGACTACTGCATCTACCAGATCGCGCCCGCCGACAGCCAGTTCCCCAAGGGCTGCCTGATCCCGATCCCGGAGGTGCCGCGGTTCGAGACCACTGCCGAGGCCATGAAGTGGGTCCGCACGGATAGCGGCGACAAGCTCGCCGGCAAGCAGATCATGATCTTCCAGGCGATGGAGATCTGCACCATCAGCGTCGTCAACAAGCCGGTGATCGCGATCGAGAAGAAGCCGAAGATCCAGGTCAGCGGACCGGAGACCGAGGAAGGCGAGAAGTGAGCGGGGACGAGCAGACGTTGCCGGACCCCAAAGGGCAACCAGCCCTCAAGGATCTCTCGCAGGATTCAGAGCGGCAGAAAGAGGAGCTCCAGGCCGAACTCAATCGGGTCTTCGACTACCACAAACCCGAAGGCCACATCGTCAGCCTCCACGAAGCCTGGCGTATCCAGACCAAGCAGTTTGCCACCCTACTCATGGGGTTGCCTCCCACCCGGGAACGTGCCATGGCGTTGACCAGGCTCGAGGAGTGCGCCTTCTGGATCCATGCGTGCATCGCGCGCAACCACGACAAGTTCTCCGAGGATCCTCTCGAGGTGGACACTCCGGACCAGGAACATGATGAAACAGAAGACGAAACTAGTCCAAGCTGAGTATCGCATCCTCAAGGGTGGCACGATGGTCCGGGTCAAGGGTCACTCCAAGGTGTTTGGTGGAACGGTCATCTGGCGGGGGCTCGGCTACCAGGCAGCCTGGAAAACTCTCCGCCAGATGGTCGACCATGGACGGATTCCTTTCGAGTCTTGCAGAGAGGCTCTGGACAGCGGAGAGTATCTGATCGACCCTCCTGATCCAGCACCGCCTCGGCCTCCGCCGTGGAAGTCCAAACCCAGCGATGAAGGATGACCAGACAGAAGAGGATCTACACCAAGAGGCCGACGATCCCACCAAAGAGGCGACCACCGCCAAAACCGAAGCCCCCGCCCAAACCTCCGACGGCACCCCGGCCACCGACGGCACCGAAGCCACCTCGACGGGCGGGCCGGCTAAAGCGCCTCCTTGGGTGGCTGATCCGCATGCTCTGGCCCTGGTCCAGAAGGCCGCCAAGGCAGTAGGTCTCGACGTCGAGAGCCTGGCCAATCTGATGGTCGAGGGTGGCATCACCGCCATCCCGCCGTCGGACGGGATCACCGGGCGCTACACGCTCAAGGATCTCGGCACCAGGCTGTGGGGCACCATGCAGGAGCAGCCCCGGCCGGCGCGCGCGCAGTGGTTCGCGGGGCTGATGGACACGCAGAAGATCGCGGTGGTCGTGACGCTGCGGGGGAAGGGCTTTGCGACCCAGGTGATCTCCCAGGAGTTCAACATCCCGATGATGGACGTGCTCCGGATCTGGAACGAACACGCCGACAACCTCGGTGCCCAGGTGGTGGGCATCCGGCTGAACACCATCGCCGGCAACTTGCAGGTGGTCGCTGAGCGGGCACAGCAGGGCGCCATGCAGAAGAACGACTGGTCTGCGATGTGGCGGATCCAGAAAGAGCTCACCGCGGTGTTGCAGTCTATCGGCATCGTTGACCGCGCGATTCACAAGGTGCAGGTGACGCACAAGTTCGACGAACAGAAGCAGACCGAGCTCGAGAAGCTGCTCGAGCTCGAGCGCAAGAAACTCAGCCGTGCCGAAGAGGTGAAGTTGATCGAAGCCGAAGTGATCGACGAGGTTCCGGAGATGGAGGACGACTACGATGGATAAAGGTCTGTTTGGAAAGCCAGTGGGCAAGTGTCGCCAGGTCAACTTGGCGCCTGACTTGATCGACAGGATCCACCAGTATGCCTACGGGGGTGCGAGTGGTGGGCACCAAGGGTTCTCGCAGGAGATCCTTGGGTGCATTGAGGCGGGCGATCTCTCCTACGACGACGAGATGCTCGGGAAGGCGTGGCGCTACGCCTACTGTTACGGTGAGGGTGGTTGGCAGAATATGTTTCGTGCCATCCTCTCGGCTATTCGTTCAAGGAGGGGTGATGAATCTGACCGAACTCTACCTGCACAACTTCCACCGGGCCCATGACATCACCGAGCATCTACCCTACCTGGCGGGGTTGGCGTTCGACAAGACGATAGTCGAGCTCGGCTTTCGCACTGGGAGGTCTACTTCGGCCTTCCTGATGGGGGGCGCCAAGTTCGTGACGGTCTACGACACGAATCCGTGCACTGAGGCTCGTGCGGTGTTCGAGAAACTGGCGCCGGATAGGTTCAAGTTCATCCAGTGGGACAGTTTGATGGCAACGATCCCGTCATGCGACATCCTGTTCATCGACTCCTACCACGCGGGCGAGCAGCTCGATAAAGAACTGAGGCGGCACGCGGAACAGAGCACCATGGTGGTGCTGCACGACACTGAAACCTTCGGGCACGTGGGGCAGGACGGCACCAAAGGACTCCAGGAAGCAGTGCGCACGTTTGTGAACGAGACCGCCTTCAAGGTGCGGGTTCACTTCCCCAACAACAACGGCTTGACGGTATTGGCATGAAAGGCTTGGTCTACACGGCGATCTTCGGCGGGCGTGACCGACCGCTCGCTATCAAGCCGGAGCCAGGCATCGACTACCTCATGTTCACCGATGGGCCGCACGCGGAGGGGTGGCAGACCTACCGAGAGCACACCAACGGCGATCCTCGGATGGCGGCGCGGCTCATCAAGCTCGACATGCCGAACCGGCCGGAGGCTCAGAGCTACGACTGGACGTTGTGGATCGACGGATCGCACACACCCAAGGTGACGATCGCCTCTCTGGTGCCCAAGTGGTTGCGGAGTGTCGACTTCGCGGCCTACCGGCATCACCACTGGGATTGCACCTACACCGAGATCCGCAAGTGCATCCAGCTCAAGAAGGACACCAAGGAGAACCTCGCGCGGGCAGAGAAGCACCTCCGGCTCAACGATTTCCCGGAGAACTACGGGCAGATCGCTACGACCATCCTGGCGCGTAAGCAGAACGACACGGTGCGTCTGCACGCCAAGCGCTGGATGAGATCGTTGAAGTCCATGTCGATTCGCGATCAGATCACCTTCATGTATTACCTCTGGCTGCTCGATGGGCACCTGCACTACATCGGGCCGCACGCTTTCGTGAACGACGAGTTTTACTTCCAGGGAGGGCACTGATGCACGCGAGTAGCATGGCGTTGATGGGGAAGTTGCTGGACATGCTGCCGGCTCAGGACGGCGGCAAGGTGCTGGATTGCGGGTCGGCGGTCGCTGGCGACGGACTCCAGGTCTCCTACCGGGATCTGTGCAACAAACACAACCTCGCCTATACAGGGTTCGACCTTGAGCCTGGCCGGAACGTGGATGCCGTCGGTGACATCTACACGCTACAAGCCCTGGCTTACGCCAAGGCTTTCGATCTCGTCATCAGCGGCCAGCTCCTCGAGCACTTGACGTTTCCCTTGTTGGCGGCACAGCGCATGAAGGCTGCGGTCAAGACAGGTGGGCACATCATCCTGGTCGCACCGTGGGAATACGGCGTCCATCGACACCCGATCGACTGCTGGCGCGTGCTGCCGGACGGCATGAAGTTCTTGCTCGAGGGCTTCGTCAACATCGAGGTGGGGATCAGTAAGAAGGACTGTTGGGGCATTGCTCGCCGACCCGAGGGCTACAAGGAGCCATGGAAACTCTCACGATCGTAAGCGCCTACTTCAACCAGCCGCAGATCATGCAAGAGTGGTGGCGGATGCTCATGACCTACGAGGAAACCGATCGGATCAAGCTGCGGTTCTGTGACGACTACAGTAAGAAGTATCCCTTGGTGATCCCCACTGAGATCCAACATCGTTTCGGCACCAAAGCCTTCCGGGTGCTGAATGACATCCCGTGGAACGAGATGGGGGCGCGCAACCTGTGCATGAAACACTCCGAGGGTTGGGTCTACATGACCGATCCTGACTACATCCTCACCGCGGAAAACGTCAGGCGGCTGCTCGCCAAGGATCTCAAAAAGAAGCACTACTACCACCTACAGTCCAGAGAGGTTGGCAGCGGAAGAGTGTTGCACATGCCGGAGAACATGGTGGTGCTACACACCGAGGATTTCTGGAAGGTGCATGGCTACGACGAGGGGTTCGCTGGCGGCTATGGGTTCAGTGATTGCATGCTCTTCAAGGCTTTGCGCGACGGACTGCGCGCTCAGGACGTCTTCCTCCAGGACGTGTTCATGACCCACTACCCCAAGGGCTCGATCAAGTCTGCGTTCGATCCTGGCGCCACCATCCTGGACGCAGCGTCGCCGGCCATCCGCGACACCAAGCGGAACCAGCCGATCTGGGATTCCAAACTCGCTGTGATCCGGAAGCACGGCATCCGGGCTTACCTGTCTCAGCTCAACCCGATCCATTTCAAGTGGGAGCAGACAGTATGAAGTTGCTGGCGATCACCTGTTGGTGCGGCGACCAGTCTTACGCCGACATGACCGCGAAGATGCTCACCGACCTGGTGGCGTCGCTCGAGGCGACCGAGATCGAGGAGTGGATAGTCGGCGTGCTGAGTCAAGGGACGACGCTCGACGCCGTGCTGGCCCTTCCGGCAGCCCCCGGTCACTGGGCGTTGGTCAGCGAGGGCAAGAACAAGGGGTTCGCGTTTGGCATGAACAAGGCTCTGAACAAGGGGCTTTCGGAGCTGCGCGAGCCTGACGTCGTGCTCTGCCTCAACAACGACATCGAGATGCCGCACGTCGACTGGCTAAAGGAGTTGCTGTCCGAGTTGCAGACTGACTGCGTTCTGTGTCCGAAGACGAACTACACTTCGGTCAACGAACAGCGGGCTGCTGGCCCCGAAGACAAGAGTCCGATCTTCCATGGCGTGACTCCCGGGTTGTGCTGGTTGATGCCGTGGGGGATCGTGAAGGCCGTTCAGGAGCACTTGGGAGACAGAAAGTTGTTTCCGGAGGATCTTGGGGGGCGTGCATGGGGGGAGGACAACTACACTGCGGGCGTGATCCGGACCAAGGTCAACCCTGTTCCCTTCAAGATCGTGCCCAGGTCGTGGATTCGCCATCTGGGCGCCAAGACGACTTGCAAGGTCCCTGCGGAAGAGCGGATGATCTGTCACGCGGAAGCGCAACGGCGCATGAAGGCTGAGGGGTTCAAGTGACAGAAGCAAGAGAGCGTGAATTGCTGCTCGAGTTGAAAACTGCTCGTGACGAGATGGAGCGGCAAGCATGCCTCTATGCTGAGGCTTCAAGGCATCGAGCAGAGTTGTGCCAAGCCGTCAGGGATTTCCTCGAAGCGTTTGCTAACTTGCAGCGAGTTTTTGGGAAAGACAAGTGACCCAGATCGCGGATCTCACCATCGACCAGATTCGAGGCGAACGCCTACGGCGGGAGGTGGAGTGGTATTTGTCCGATGATGGGTTCCTCGACTTTGCCCGCGACTCCGGAGCTGCGCCGGATGCGCAGTGGCAACCCCACGGAGTAGGAGCCGAGAACATCCTGCATTGGCACGGCGACGAGGATCCCGAAGCCCCTGGCCGGGTGATTTACAAGAGCAAGATGGTGCTCTGGCCCCGGGGCGCCTTCAAAAGCTCGGTCTTCGACATCGCCTACTCCGCCTGGCTGATCGCCAAGAATCCGAACATCCGAATCCTCGTGTGCTCGGAGACCGCGAAACAGGCCAAGGAGTTCGTCGAAAAGACCAAGGAGATCATCGACTCCGAGTGGTATCGAGAACGGTTCGGCATTCACCGCAGCAAGAAGTGGAGGCAGGGCAGCTTCGTCAGTGCTCTCCGCACACGCTCGGAGATCAAGGAGCCGACTCTCCAGGCTACCGGGGTAGGCGAGGTCCGCACCGGGATGCACTGGGACTTCGTCATCATGGATGATGTGTGCTCCCAGGAGAACACGAAGACTCCAGAGTCCGTCGAGGGTCTGTGGTTCTGGTTCGGTGAGACCCTCGCACAGCTCGATCCCGGCTGTCGGCTTCTCGTCATCGGGACTCTTCACCATTACGCGGACATCTACTGCCGTATTCAGAAGGATCCGGAGATGCGAGTTCTCTTCGAGTTCAGCATCCACGCATGGAGTGACCCGATCTCGGAGGAACCGAAGGTCGACCGCGGCGAAAAGCTGTTCTTTCCTGGCCGCTTGACGAGGAAGTTCATCGCCTTCCAGCAGGCGTTCATGCCCCCGCGACTCTTCGCGTGCTTCTATCTCAACCGGCCGCAGGCCGGAAGTCAGCAGCTCTTCAAACCAGAATATTTCCACGTCATCAACGAAGAGGACATCCCAGATGCCGTCTGGACCTACATCTTCACCGACTTCGCGTTCATCGCGGAAGAGAAAAAGAAGGGCAAGACGGATCGCACGTGCTTCTGGATCGTGAGCCTGGACGTCAACCGCTACGCCTACGTCCGGGATTTCTACGTGGGTCGCTGGAAACCGTCGGACAGCGTGCGCATCGCTTGTGATCTGTGGAACCGCTATCAGCACCTCAACCTCAAGGGGCTGGTGCTCGAGGATACGACGCACAACGAACTCCTCCGGTCGGTCTTTGAGGAGGTGCGGCGCCAGACGTTCATCCGACCGAGGATCATCCCGATTGCAGGGCGCAGCCAGGAGATCAAGGACTACCGGATCGAGTCGGTCGAGCCCAAGTTCCGCCGCGGAGAGGTCTACTTCTCAGCCGATCTCAAGGCTCAGTATGTCCGCAAGTGGAAGCCGCTGATCGACGAGATGACCGAGTGGCCGTTCAGCAAGCACGACGACATTCCCGACGCGATCTCAGACGTCGACAAGCGTGACAAGAACAACAAGCTCTACTGTCCGGGACCACCGATCGGCTTCCGCTCGGCACCTGTCAAGGTGCACCAACCAGGGCTGATCGACGGGGGTTACAACCCCAACTACGGTTACCCGACCAAGGAGTTCACCAAGGCAAAGACAGTGGCTCAGAGAGGGCCAGAACTATGGCGGCAACTTTCAGAATCGGGCGGGGGCGACGCACAGACATCCCGAAGCCGATCTATCTTCCAGAGGCCCGCGCCTCCGCTAACGCCGTTGGACAAGTCCTAGTTGCGAGGTATGGTTCGCATCCGTGGATCTTGCAGATCATGGAGGGCGTCCAGGCGTTCGTCGACCGTGCGGTCCAGCAGCTTGGCGCATCGCCAGGTCCATCCCAGAATGCGACTCCCCAGGATCTCCAGCAGGGCGGCTACGCCATGCCCGCACGCACGCGCGAGGACGTTGTCCAAGCCAACCCTGCCATCGCCCATTCTCCGGCGGACATCGCCGCGCCGAGCAACCAGCAACTCGTGCAGCAGGGACTCCAGACGGAGGACAACGATATGTTTGCGCTGCTTTCCCAGGCAGCAGACCCAGCCACGCAACAGCTTGGCCATGGTGTTCCAGCTCAACCGATGCCTCAGCCGATGCAGCAGTCTCCCGTCAGTTCGTCTGGCTTGATTCTGCCACCTGGCGCGGCACCCCAACCAGTGCAGGAGGTTCAACATGAGGGAGCCGGCCCCGGACTCGACACAGATCAAGTGTCATGGCTGCTCTAGGATGGTGATCGTTCCAGCGGGTCGAGTGCGATCCGCTTCACGTGCTCGACGCAGCTACGTGGTGTTTTGCAGCAGGCGTTGTAATCTGCATCACGTGGCTGTGGAAGGAACTCGCCAACAAGCGGCGAAGGTGGTGAAGGATGCTTGACATCATGATGCCAGTTAGCTTGCAGGATCTCTCTTCTACGGTCGTTGAGACTCACGAGCTCGACGATGCTGGTGAGGACATCGTTGTTTTCGACGGTGCGATCCCGAGACTCGAGAGGTTTACCGACGTGCCCTTCCGTCTGGTGGTGTGCGTAGACGGAGGCACGCGCGAGGATGTTGAGTTCCTCAAGCGCTACCTCCCCATTTCTACTTGCGAGTGGGCTCTGATGCAGAACAACGGGGTGCAGGGCTTCGCCTACACCTTGGGCGAGCTCGTGCGGGCGACCCAAAAGGAGTTTGTGGCGTTTGTGCCAGCGAACATCTGGGTTGACGACGACAAGTGGTTTGGCAAGATGCAGGTGGTCTTCACCAAGGATCCGCACTGCTTCATGGTTGCTGGCGACGTTCCGAACACCGCCTCGACGATGGTGCCGCCAGTCAAGCTCACTCACAACCAGCATCCTCGGTCCGACTTTTTTCTTTCACGACAGGCTGCGATTCAGAACGTGGTTCAGTTCACCGGAGCCAAGGATTTCTCCGAACAAGCACATCAACTTGGTGGCACGCGATGGGTAGCTCCGGGTGTCCACTACTTCGACACGCATGCACGTAAGGACGATCGGAAACTCGAATCCTCTCAGAGTCGCAATAGCTGACGACTCCGGCCTGGTCTACAGCGACGACTACCGCGAAGGGTGGGTCTGGGGCTTCCGGTCGATTGGCTGCGAGGTCAAGGTCTTTGATGTGCACCAACTCCGGGTGTGGGGCACGAGGCCCCATGGTCGCTACAGCGCTGGATCAGCCAAGGGCTACCCGAAGATGATGGGTCAGTCTGTCGCATCCTTCAAACCAGACTTGGTGTGGTGTCACCATGGTCGAGGGACGTCGAGCCCTGCCTTCCTTGAGCCGTTGCATCGTGCTGGCGTGAAGACCGCGGTCTACCTCTGCGACGAACCTTACGAGGTAGGAGAAACCGCAGGTTACTCGCCAAACTTCACTCACGTCTTCACGATGGATCCGTGCACCATCGACGTGCATCGCCTTTCCAGGCCAGGACGGAGGAATGTCTACTATCTTCCGCCGGCTGTGAACACCGATCTTTTCAAGCTCGTGCCTTACGCCAAGCGCGCGGGCGGAGTGTTTTTTCTTGGCAACGCTGGCTTGCAGCCTCGGACTGGTTGGCTCAAGCCAGTGGAGAAGGTGTTGGGGGCCGAGATCTGTTTCTGGCCAGGCAACAGACCAGTGGCCAAGGGTGATCCGAGGTGGATTCCTCTCGAGGATCATCCGCGTCGCTACGCGGATTGCTACGTCGGGTTGAACGTGCACCGTCACCCTGGCATCACCATGCAGTGCTACAAGAAACGGATCTTGGCACGGAACAAGAACAAGCCGGTGCCAGCGGGGTTGACCCTCGCCCCTGCACCGCCGAAAGTTGAGGGCACAGGATTTTGGAACGATGGAGATCTACCGGCTGACCACATTTGCCCGCGGTTCTTCGAGATGGCTGCGTGTGGAACTCTGGTCGTCTCAGACGCATCCCGACCCGAGTTGGCGCGCCTATTTCCAATGGCTCCTCGAGCAGTCGATCCAGAGCATTTCCTCGAGCTTTGCCACTACTACCTTGAACACACCGACGAAGCAGAGGAGATCGGACGAGCATGCAGCTACCTCATTTCAAAACGGCACAGCTACCGACACCGCGCGGCCGAAGTCCTGATCCGACTTGGCTTGAAGGCACCGGACGAGGAAAGCCTTGTTACCTCGTTGGGGGAGCCGGCGGACTGGTTGAGTCAGCAGCACTTCGCGCTGCCGAAGGGAACCTCGTTATCGGTAGCAACTGGACCCTCCGAGCGCTGGTCCCCAGCGTATGGACTGTCTTCGACGCGGACGTCTGGAAAAGCGAGCGAAGCCTCCTCGCTGGATGCCCCGACTCCATGGCTTGCGTAGTCAACAAGCACTGCTTCGGCGGTGGTGTCTACTCGTCAACGCACAGCCGGTTGCTCAGGATGGTGGGGAGCGGGCAGCGTCACCTGGCTGAGATCCTCGTCAAGGCACGGGGTCGAGGGGTCCGGCTACCGAACGGAGTCTACCGCCCCAAGATCCACGTTCCCTACATGCCCGCGCGCATCACGGATCCCTGGCACCCCAGCGGTAACTCCTTGTGCTACATGATCCAACTGGCACACCTGATGGGCTGCGACCCCATCTTCTGCCTCGGATTCACGTTCCAGAATGGGACCCCCTACCACTTCGGGATGACCAACCCGGTGACCAAACGGACGGCCTTCTACGACTCTGAGGTTCCCATGCTATGGCTGACGTGGTATGAAAACCACTGGCCCGGCCGCGCCAGGCTTCTACCAGGGTGGTCAGGCCCGGTTTACGACGTCCTCCGCACGGAGACTTTGAAGCATGGCGACGAACGACCTGAACCCAGAGGGGACCAACCAGACCCGGACCGTGGGGATGTTCCTGATGAGCAGCGACCTGGACCGGATAGTCGAGCACCCGCACCTGGGGCGCGGAAGCAACCCCAGTGGGACCCGGGTTCACCGCTTGGTTGAGAAACTCAAGGGCAAACCGGGTATCCGGAATCCTTACGCGGTGGCCCAAGCGGCTACAGGGCAGAGCTACGCAACAGGCAAGAAGTTGTGACCTAACCAGCAGGAAAGGGCATGGGGGACAGAACGAATCTCGGGAACACGACCAACCCGCCGCTCACCAGGGTTGATGAGGCAGCGTATCCCGGTCGGGGGATGGGCACCTACGAACGGCGCTCAGGCACCAAGCCGATCGAGAGCGCCTACGAACTCCCCGAGCACTTCACCGACAAACAGGACGTCGCCAAGACCGCTCGGCTCTACGCAGAGTCGGTTGCTTACCCGAACCTCGCGCAGGATCCCTACGTGGTCGGGCAAGCCAAGATGGCTGTGCTCTCCGGACTCAAAGACGTCTACAACGTCATGGAGTTCTTGCGGAACAAGTGGCTCATCCTCTACCGACTCTACCGTGGTGAGAACCTGGCGCAGTTCAGCTACGGTCGCCCGCAGCTCCACAGCCCCGAGCCGTTCAAGGCAGTGGAGACCGTTCACCCGCGCATAATGCGCACGCTCTTCGGCAACCAGCGTTGGTTCAAGCTCTACGGTGTCGGCGACCAGGATGACACCGGGGCCAAGATGCAAGAGAGCTTGTGCCGCCATCAGTTCCGCGAGATGAGCTTCTTGGACGAGGCGTCGCGCTTCGTTCGTGATGGGTTGATCTACGGAACCGCGATCCAAAAGCTCTGGTGGAAGCAGGAGATCGGCGAGATGCGCTACCGCACTGGGAAGCGAGTGCCCGACCCAGACTTCCCGGGAGCCAGCAAGGTAGAGCTCACAGAGATCGAACGTGAGGAGTTGCTCTTCGACGGCAACACGATCAGGAACGTCTCCATCTTCGACTACTACACCTCGCCGAACGCGACCAGCGTCGGAGATTCCGAGTGGTGCGCTGACCGATCGGCCTGGGCGGATTTCGAGATCAAACAGATGGGTGAGCTCGGGCACTGGCTGAACCTTGCGGCACTCAAGGATCGCGCCGGCACCAACGACATGAGCTTCGGCGACGAGTTCAAGGAGCGCAAGAGCTACAGCTACGGTGTGTTCGATCCGCGCACGGCATCCTGGGCTCCGCACATCCCGCACTACACCGTCATCGACTGGTGGGGTCCGCTTGTCATCTCCAAGAAGGGCGGCAGCTACAAGACGGCCATCTGCAACGTGGTGATGATCGAGCCGAACAACATGCAGACGATCGTCCGCATCACCGAGGTCCCCTACTGGCACAAGAAGAAGCCCTACCAGTCCTGGCGCCCTATCCAGCTCCACCAGGAGTTCTACGGCATCGGCATGATCGAGATGATCGCGCGCCTGAGCCAGGAGAAGGATCTCAAGCGGAACCTGGGCATGGCTGCGGCGCAGCTCGCTGGCAACCCGATGTTCCTGCTCTCCGACGAGGCCAACGTCCCTGACGGCCAGTTGATTCTCCAGCCCGGCCTGACTCTCCGGGTGCCAGACGTGAACAACAGCATCGTGCCGCTGCACGTGCCGGATGTTACCGACGTTTCTCTCAAGGCTGAGAACATCATCACCAAGGACATCCGCGAAACGAACGGCACGACGTCGCCGATGATGGGGGCGATGGATCCGTTCGGCAAAGGTGGCAAGACAGCGACCCAGCACACCAGCGAGATCGACGAAGCGAACTCCCGCCTTGTGGGCTCGATCGAGAACTACGAACACCAGGTCGTCGAGCCGATGATCGACCAGATGACGTGGAACAACCAGCAGTTCATGTCCTACGACAAGGTGATCCGGGAAGTGGGGCCGCTGGGAATGCGCTTCCAGGATCGCTACACGATTCGGCCGCAGGATTTGCTCGGGCGCTTCTTGGTGCAACCTCTCGCGAGCCACCGGCTCACGACGAAACAGGTGCAGGTGCAGCAACTCACCAACCTGTTGGATCGCGCGCCGGTCATCAACCAGATGTATGGCCCGATGGCGGTCAAGATGCCGAAGCTCATGGCCTACATCCTCGAGATCGGCCACGGGATTCTGAACGCCGACGACTTCATCACCGTGCCTCCGGAGGAAGGTGGGTTGATGACGGCCTTGGAAGAGCACGAGTGCTGGTATCACGGCAACGTGCCGCCGCGGCGTGCTGACGACAACGACATGCGGCACGTCTTCGCGCACATGCAAGAGTTCATGACCGAGCGGTTCAAACTCCTTGCGGACACGAGTCCCGGCACTGCTTCGAGGGCGACAGCTCACACAGCTGAGCATCAGCGGAAGATCGCCTTGGTCAAGGAACAGCAAGAGAAGGCGCTCATGGAGATGGCTCAGATGCAGTCGATGATGGGTGGCCAGAATGGTGGGTCACCGATCGCCGGCGCGGCTGGACCAGGTCAAGAACCAGGAAGTCCGCAGGTCCGACGTAACGAGAACCAACGTGGTGAGCAGCAGGGCTCGGCTGAGAAGTCTGAGGCTGGCGGCAACGCACCGAACGCGGGGGCCCAGTGACCGCGCCGCCACCAGAGCTGATGGGCCCCGGTCCAGGAGGCAGCTTTCTTCACGGGCAGAGTCCAGTGGGGGGCCAGGTGCAGGACAGCCAGTTCCGTCCTGTCAAGGAGACGGAGGCCGAGATCCGGAAGGCGTCGGCTAAGGAGATCGACCGACTTGAGCGGGTCATCAATCTGGGGAAGCGGATTCTGGTTCTCAGGAATGCGTCTGGCTTCCAGCAGTTCGAGTCGTCTGTCCAGGATCTTCGCACACACGCTCAGAACGAAATGGTGGGATGCACGGCTGGAAACGAGCAGCTCCGCATCCTTCAAGGCCGCTGCCAGGGCCTCGGCTCCATCCTGGCTCTCATGCGGAATACGGAGCAGAACCTTGAAAGCCTTGCACAACAGCTTGAAGTGGCCCAGGATAAGGCCATGACGGTCATCCGCGAGGATGGCAAGGTAGTCCCCGAACCGGCAGCAGGAGGTATCTGATGCCTAAGCACTACAGCAGCAACAACAGCGGTGGGGCAACTCTGCCCAAGACGGGGACGATGTTCACCCCCCTCTGCCGCAGCAAGCAGTATTCGACCACGATGGACGCGATGGCGAACAAGACCCGCACCGGGCACCCGCACACCGCGAAGCACTATCGCTACGAAAGCGCGATGGTCGACGACACCGCGAACCTTCACGGTTACTCACCCGAGTGAGCAGCAGCAGCCTGGGCAGGCCGGCTTCGTAGGGTCGCCCACCATTCCATCCTATTGTCAGTGGCAACACCGGCCCGTGGCTGGCAGCCTACGGACCGCCCTCATAGCCAGGGGTGAGAGTAGGATGGGAACCAATCCCGGGTAGTCGCTCGGTGTTTCGAGGAAACGATGGTCCTAACCGACCGGGGGCCTCGATAGCCGGGAGGAGACCGGGATACCAATCCTCTGTAGCCGGTTCGGGGCGGCTTGGCACTGAATCTGGCGACGTCGTGCACGCCGAATAGAACCATGACTGGACAAGAAGAACAGCAATCCCAGTTCAATCAGCGGGCCGACAACGCGGCGCTCGCGCTCAAGGAACAACTGTCCCGTGAGCGTGGGGTCGAGATTCCAGAACGGAAGGTCGAAGTTGGGCCAGACGGGCAACCGCCGAAACCTCCACCACCCGAGGGAAGCTACGCACGACAGGCATACGACCAGGCGCGAGCAGCACAGGCAGCACAGCAAGCACAAGCTGTCCAGATGATGCAGCAGCCAGTTCAGCAGCCACCGGCTGGCACCCAGGAACAGGTTGTGGGAGTAGCACCGGCACCAGTGTTGCCGCAGCAAGCTCAGCCTCCGCAAGACCCCGAAGGACAAGAACTCTCTCTCAACGCTCAACAGCGATTTGCGAAATTGACGCAGGACTTGCGTGAAAAGGATCGTGAACTCCAAGGCGTGCTCGAGCAGCAGCGAAACAACCAGACCACTCTGGCCGAAACGCAGGCTTCACTTCAAGCGCTCACGCAACAGCACCAGGAGATGCTCCAGGCGAACCTGGAGGGAATGGATCCCGAGACTCGGATGCAAGTCATGCAAGATGCTCGGATGCAGGAACACTTGGCCAACTTCGAGAAGCGAATCCTGGCCCAACTCCAACCCCAGATTGCTGGGCTCCAGGAGAACGTGGCCCACGGAGAGCTCATGAAGCTGGCCGGGAAGTATCCTGCCTTCAACATCGAGGTGCATGGCCCCCTGATCGACGTGTTCAGGGAGCGAAACAAACATGCCTCAATCGAGCAAGCGTTCAAGGCGGTGTCAGAGCCACAAGAACTTGTGCTTCGAGATGCGGTTCCCGCGACAGCAGTGCCTCCGGTCGTTGCACCGAGAGCGAGCATGGTGAATCCCCAAAGTCGATACATCCCGGAACCGCAATCTGATCCAGAGCAAGAGATGCGCGAGGAAGCTGCCCAGATCGGGAAGCTGATGCGCAGCATGGATGCTTCTGACCACAAGAAGGGCGCCCGGCTTGTTGAGAAAAACTTGATCGATCGGCTCGGGGACACTCTACCAGGAGCTCGCCGCAGGTAAGACGACCGCTGGCCCTGCGCCAACTCGCGAGGCTAGCAATGCCGTTCGTCGCTTCACTAGGAGTGCTCAACTCCTTCGATGTCGGGACAGGTAACCGTGAAGACCTGCTCGACATCATCACCAACATCTCACCGATGGATACCTTGTATCTGTCGGGCTTTGAAAAGGTCCCCGCGAACAACATCGTTCACGAGTGGCTAGTTGACATCCTCGCCGGCTTCGGCGATCCGGATGTTGGCAACGCCCAGGTGATGGCTGTTGCGGAAGGCTCGGACGCGACGTTCGATCCTCTCGTTCCGCGGAAGAGGCTGTGCAACCTGACGCACATCCTCCGCCGGACCTTCGACGTGTCGGATACCCAGCGCGACATCAACACTGCTGGGCTCCGTGACGAATACGTCTACCAACTCCGCAAGGCCACGATGGAGCTTGCGCGGTTCATCGAGTTCGCCCTGGTGCACTCGATCCGCCAGTTCCAGACGACCCAGGGGAACTCGGTAGGCGTGATCCCGCGGAAGATGGACGGATACTACGCTTTTGCGTCAGCCGACGACCCGACTTGTGTCACCACCCTCGGCCTCTCTGAGGACGAGATGGGCACGGTCACGACGGTCTCGGGATCTTCGCCCGACAACTGCATCGACGAGTGCGTGCTCAACGCGCACCTCCAAGCGATGTGGAACAAGGGGGCGATGACCGACACCATGTGGGCCAACGCTGCGCAGAAGAGGTCGATGTCCAACTTGACCCTGAACCCCAACAGCCAAGTCCGCTACAACATTCCAGTCAACGAGCGGACCGTCATCAACACGGTGGACTTCTACCAGTCCGACTTCGGGACTCAGAAGATCTACCTGCACCGCTACCAGGCTACGGATCGGATCTCGACGGCGGAAGCCAACAAGATCCGGATCGCGGTTCTGCGGCCGGTGCTGGCGGTCGAGCTCGCCAAGCTGGGCTCATCGACGAAGGGCATGGTGGAATGGGAAGGCACGCTCGAGGTGCTCGCTCCCAATGCCATCGGCTACATCGACGATCTGTGCACTGGCGTGGCGGGTTGCCCGTAGTGATATGAGGCGCACGTGCTTGAAGTGCGGAGCGCCGGTGACGGTGCAGCGTGTCGGCGTCAAGCAAACGACACGCTGCACCGCTTGCCCTTGGAAGTCGATCAAGTATGTGGTCACCAAGGGCAGTGGTTGAAGACGCTGCTCGAGAAGCTATGGGCGCCGTGCGCGCGTGGTGGGAAAGAAATGATCTACTTGTTCAGGTGTGAAGGCTGCGGGCTTGAGCACAAATACCAAGCCTCGATCAAGCAAGGTCCGCCACCGGACACGGCTTGCTGGGCATGCGATGGCGGCACGCTGGCTCGAGTCTGGACGCCGGTCAACTTCATCTGCGATTCTGACCCAGACTACATCGCACCGGACAAGCGCGTGTTCGACACCATAGATCGGCGGCCAGAAGCGGTGAAGGAAGCAGCGTTCCAACAGCACATCGACGAGAGGCGTGCGGCGGTGCGTGAGGCTGGTCACAACCCCAACACCATGCGCCAGACCCATTCGGTTCCGGCCGATCTTTTCCATGGCAAGATCCGCGAGAGCGGCGACAAGGAATACTGGGACGATCCCAACAACCTCAAGAAGCGCTCGAGCTGCAAGGTGGACTGATGACCAGTCGCTTCCAAGACAAGTATGACCGCCAGGATGGAGACATCGGCACTGACTACCTGATCCCGTGTGGTGCAGTGCAGATCTCCGACGAAGCGGTGCTGCCTATCGACGTGCTCCAGATCGACAGTGGCATGTCCCCGCTCTTTGGTCCCGGCACGACGGCCCAGAAGACGCAGGTGTTGATGAACGTCCAGGCCATGGACAGCTCGGACTACGTGGTGCGAGGCGCCTGGTGTCACGACCTTGTGGACGAGTCAACGGCTTCGCTGCCGCCGTCCATCACGCTGCTGGCGAGGATGTCGAAGGACCCTCTGCTCTACGACCTTGGTGTCGAGGAAGAGCCCTTCTGCTTCGATCAAGGCTACGGAGCCCGGGTGACGTTCCCTCTGAGCGGCCTCGCGCCGATCCTCAAGATCGTCAAGTATCAGCCTCGCAAGCGCGTCCCCAACCTGACCAGGCCGAGTTCGATCGAGGTGGATGGAGCCGTGATCCTTGAGGAGGTCACGCTCGACTTCGACGATCTGAACCTGGACGAGGACTTCGACCCCTCGACCTACGACCGGGTGCACGACACGCTGCCCTATCAGGGCTTCGTGCAGGACATGCGCCTACGCATTCGGCGCACCGACAATGAGGTGATCCTCGACGTCTACCTCAACGATCGGAACCTCAACACCGCCAAGCTGACCCACGTGGACCGCCAGGACCCCCTGTGGGGTGTTGTAGGGCTCCCAGGTTACGAGTTCCTCAGTGCCACGCTCAGTGAGCAACCCGCAGGAGCGAGTCCCTTCGCGCTCTCTGGGCTGTCTGTGCTGCGGATGGAGATCTTCGGGGTCGAGACCTTCCTGGACGTCCGCCGGCCGGTGCATGTTGCGCCAGGCGCGTTCTTCACCTACCGCGAGGTGACGAACAGGGTCATCCTCCTGGTCGAGAAAAACGGTGATGCGAAATACAACGCGACCACTGCCGGGACCACCAAGTTCGAGACCTACCTCCAGTTCGTGCTCGAGGCCGAGGCGGACATCATCCGCAAGGAGGGCTACTTCGACTGGCTCAAGCGCGAGCAGCGGGTCTACCTCGCCGACCAGCAGCGGGACTACGAAATGCCGGAGGATCTCGGTCTGCTCGACCTGATCCGCCCAGGCAACTGGGCCAATGCTCCTCTCCGTGAGCTCACCAATCTCGCGTTTCAGAATCGCCTCGCTGGCATCCAGCAGACAGGAGGACGCCCGACGATCTATACCCGGGGTCAGGATGGCCCGAACAACCGACCCGTTTTCTCCTTGTTCCCGATCCCCAGGTTTGAGTCCATCACGACGGTCGACCAAGCGGGAAGACCAACGCCCGCGGAGGATCCCTACCTCACCGTCGAGTATTTCGCTCGGCAGCTTCGGCCCAACGAACCGGACATCCAGATCCCGTTCATCCCGCAGCAGCACGTGGATGTGCTGATCTACGGTGCCGCGGCTCACGCTCTCTTGCTGGACACCGACCCCAACAACACGCAAGCCATGGCGGCGGTCTACGGCAGCAAGCTCAAGGATCTGCGCCGGCAGAACAACCGCAACCTCGGCAACAAACAGACGGTGATGGTCTCGGCGGCGGATTTCTTCCAGCCCTCCGTCACCTCTCGCATCCCCATCCTGCGCAGCACGCAGCTTGAATCCCTCTTGGCTTTCTGATGGACACGAACGAACAAGAAGAACTGAAAGAGCTGCGTGTTTTCAAGGAGCGTGTTCTCCTTGGTATTGGCGAAGCGATTGCGCAAATCCCTCCGGGCCGAGATGGGGAAAGAGCGACTAGGCTTCTGCTCGACTACGTGCCTGAAATCCGGGCAAAGTTGAAAGAGATGGGGACTGACCTGTGACTCAATGGCAAGAGTTCCTGTTGCGTCCGCAAGGGCGGCCTTGGCCGGGCCTGAACACGCGCGGTGGTGCACTGGACAACGGCACTGGCCAGCTCGAGGAAGGGTCGATCAACCAGATCATCAACGAAGCCGACATCCTCGAGAAGCGCAACGGCATCGTTCGTGGCCTCGACGAGTTCTTCACTGGGGTGGTCTGCGGCCTGTTCAAATACACGGGCGATTGCGGGCGTGAGTTCCTTCTCGTCGCGGACGAGGAAGCGATCTCGATCAGGCAACCCTTCGTCATCCCGGTCTTCGAGAACTCGGATGCCTATCCGTTCGATCCCTTCACTACCAGCCCAGACACGCTGGTTGGTGATGTCGACACTGCTACTTGGAGGAACGTCGACCGCTACACCCTGCGCGACGACAAGCTGGTGGAGATCGCTGGGGCTGCGCAGATGGCGGGGGCTTTCTTGGAGCCAGCCGAATGGGTGCGCTGGTTCAAGGAGGCGACAAACCTCTCCTACCGGGTGCGCATCGAATACGAGTTCCAACCGAGCGACAGCGAGCAGCACCAAGGGATCGTCATCAAGGGCAATGGAGATCTTCTCACTGGTGCCTACATTCAGGGGGAGATCGTGTTCAGCGCACTGGGCACCTACCAAGCGACGCTGTTCCTGCGCGAGGCGTCGGGCAACCTCAAGATGCTCGCGACCGTTCCCCTGTCGGGCCTCACTGCTCCTCCGACTGGGTTCTTCACGGTGACCTACACGCGCGACTTGACTCAGCCCATAGATGCCCAGTTCATCGCGAGCATGGAGGTGGTGCCATCGGGAGGTTCGATCGTCACGGGATCAGGCGCGCTGAACGCTCTCCAGGATGCTGACCTTGGACAGATCTCGGCGACGGGGCTCGGGCATCGCGCGGGAGTGGAGACGGTCGACAACGGGGTGAAGGTGATCGACGGAGGACCAGTCTGATGGCACGGCGCTACTCCAAGATCTTCCCGATGTTCATGCACAGTTTCACTGGTGGTGGGACCTACGGTGAAGTTGGAGCCGCAGGCAACTACCTTGACGGGATCCATCGAGCTTTGCAGAGCGGAACGCAGCAGCTCAACTACATCGCACCGTCATGGTTCAGCAACGTGCGCAAGGTCACGTTCGTCTGGACTGGTCAGTGGAAAGAGGGTAACCCTGCGCGCACGGTCGACATGCGGCTTGCGGTCATGCCGATGTCTGCGATTGGCACTGGACGAGCGATTTCTGTCAGAGGTGTTCCTGTAGGGCCATCGCAGACCAAGCCTTTCACTGCTTACAACGGAGCCGGGACCCTCTGGGAGTTCTACGGAAACGCGACGCTTCCAGGCTACCCAGACACCTGGATGTATCCGGCAGTGGTTGGCACCAAGTTCGGTTCCCTTGCTACGATCAACGGTGGAGATCCTGTCGCACCCGATCTTGTCGAGGGCGACACGCAGGTGTTGACCTGCGAGTTTGATCGCTTCGATCCAGACGACGCAGCGTTCTTTGCTGACTGGGACGCGGTGGCAGAAGCTGGCAACGACGAAGCCATGGTCGGTTACGCCGGCATTCCTAGCTACGTGATCGCCACGATGGGCGCTGGCACCCTGAACAATCTACTCGGCACGGGCTTCCACATCGTCGTGACGCAAGCTCCTGGACCGATCAACAACACGTGCACGCGCGTGCATGGTGGTAACTACGCTGTTCAGACCACGGCGCTTGGATCGGTGAACCGGACTCTTGCATTCCGGACGTTCCCGGATGACGGCGCCGCTCGGCTCTTCTGGCGTGAGGCAGATTGGGATCACGTGACCGAGATCACCGGGATCTTCCCTGGCCCGGAGACAGGGATCATCATCCCCGGGAACAACGTGTTCTATGAGATGCGAGACTACCCGGACAATCCTGCTGGGGGCCAGGTGGTGGTCGACGCCTTCAACTTCGGCAACACCACGGGAGGTGCTCTCAAGGATTACTACCGATCGAAGAACCTACTCCCGTTCCTGGTCAACAACACGAAGTATGGCTGGGACATGCGAATGGAGGGCGCTGGTGGCAACCCAGCAGGCATCGCGCCGCATCAGTTCCACATCGTCCAGAAGGCGACCACCAAGTCGACGTTCTACATCGAGTGTGACATCAACTTCCCCGATCCAGGACCAGACAAGATTGGTGGTCGTGGCTGGGGTAGCTACTTCGATCCGTTGTTCTTCGAGGACTTCGAGGATGCCTTGTTCCTGGATCGCCGGCAGCATGGCACTCTGCGTCACCGCAACGCGGTGAATGTTCTCAAGTTCAATGTCAGGCACGACAACGTGCTCGACGCTCGTGACGACACTCCTGATTCCAGTATCACCGCGCTGACGATGCCCCAGCAGTTCCACTCCGCGGGACTCAACCCAGGCGACAACCCTCAGATCCGTTTCCAAGAACTCGGCATCACCACCAACGACCCCATCCAGATTGCGGGTGTGCGCAAGCTCGCCACCAAGACTTCTGGTGACACCTTCACGGCGGGAGCTCCTGGCGATTCGATCCTCATGGGCACGCTCATCTACGTGCACACCGTGCCGTTGACCGACTCGCCAGCGCTCGGTCCGCTCTTCGAGCTGGGAGCATTCAACCCAGAGGGCTGTGCCGCAACCTCCGCCGGCCTGGGCGATCACCCCGGTCTCCTGGTCATCACGAACGGGAGCACGATTCCCAAGCACTTCAACCCTTTGGCCGAGGTGGTCGAAGACAACGGGCTTCCGACCCCTTATCCCGACGAGGTTCCAACGCCGACGACGGACAGCGTGGCTGTCGGTCTCGATCTTGGCGACTACGTCTATCGTTACACCCTACGCAACTGTTGCACCCTCAAGGAGAGTGACCCCAACCCAGACGACATCCTCGTCGACACTTCTGGCGAAGCTCCTGCTGCCGAGGTGACGCTTTCGTTCGCAGGTGTGCGCATCCCTGGTGACCCTCAGATCTGCGAGATCTGCCTCTATCGGACCGTCGAAGGTGGCGATTTCCCGGTGATGGCAAAGGTGGGTTGCTTCGATCCCTCGGTGACGACCTTGTTCGTCGATGTTATTCCAGACGACGACCTGGACTTCATCAACGAAGGGCTCTCCCTGTTGAATGCGCCAATGCCTTGTGTGCCGGTGGTTGCGGAGTTTCGCAACCGACTCTTCGGGCTGGGAGACATCCCGGATCTCTCGCCGGCCGGAACCGTGAGCGT
>Ga0114925_10000130_pt1 | contig 27449 bp, 25 predicted proteins | sample SumtaG_2_FD_87287 | JGI IMG/M metagenome (GOLD analysis project Ga0114925, IMG submission 87287) | Deep subsurface microbial communities from Indian Ocean to uncover new lineages of life (NeLLi) - Sumatra_00607 metaG | ecosystem: Environmental > Aquatic > Marine > Oceanic > Sediment | place... | reverse complement strand
TTGCCATCTTGGATGAGTTCTCGAGTAACGATGACAGAGATAACAATTGCAATAATTTCAATGCCTGAAAAAGCAAGATCCATCGGCTGGCCAACCAATAGTCCTAGTAGTACAAGTAGTGGTGCAACAAGCAGAACCATTTGAATGGTTGAGCCCACCGTAACGGCGAGTACAAGTTCTTGTTTGCCTGCTTTTGCGAAACGAAGTGCTGTAAGGACTTCACCGCATCCACCAACACCCCCCAGAAGAACAACACCGCTAAAGACATCAGAAAGACCAAGTGTGTGAGCCATCGGCTGTAATGATTCGGTTAAGAGATCACTTGTGAATGCTAATCCAAGTGCCGCAATTCCCAGCTGTACAAGCGCCTTGCTGATCGAAGTTTTTCCCCGTGCCTTAGATAAAGACGCTCGTTCAGAGGCATTCAAGGGTTGCTGAAAGAAGGTGTACACTAAATTGATGATGTAAACGAGGAGGAGAATCAGTGCAATTTCAGTAGAAAGTTCTCGTGATGCATCTGGAACAACAGACTGAAATACAGCCGGAATAATAAAGCAAAAGCTACAAAGCATGAGCATTGCAGCATTGAAGCGAAGATACTTTTGTTCAAACTTTTGTGTGCCAAACTTCAGGCCACCTACGACGAGTGCACATCCCAGTCCAACAAGTAAATTCACCAAGATTGAACCAGTAAGTGACGCTTTGACAACAGAAGCAAGTCCATTCTTAAGCCCAGCTAAACCAATAATGAGCTCTGGTGCATTAGCAAGTGTGGCACTGAGAAGACCCCCTAAAGAAGATCCAAGTTGACCACTCAGATGATCTGTTGCTGAGCCAAGCAATTCAACAAGAGGAGGAATTGCGATAAGTGCGGAGCAGAATACCCACAATGGAGATGCGCCGCTCCAGTTGAGAAAAGCTGTAATGGGGACAAAGATGAGCAACCACTTCATTCTGAATCACTTCAGTTGTGTTTCTAGAAAAGACCACGCCATCGCATCCATGAAGGCACGCTGCTGATTATTTGCAGCACCACCATGGCCACCCTCAATATTTTCATAGTACAGCACGTTTTTGTCTGCTGATTCTAAAAGTGCAGCCATTTTTCGAGCATGGCCTGGGTGAACACGATCATCACGAGTTGATGTTGTGATAAGTATTGGAGGGTAGGAACGAGTCTTGAGGAAGTTGTGGTATGGTGAAAAACGTTTGATGAACTGCCATTCTTCCGGGATGTCCGGATTTCCATACTCTCCTATCCAACTTGCACCAGCGAGCAGTTTATGAAATCGTTGCATGTCGAGGAGCGGTACCTGACAAACAACAGCTCCAAAAAGATCAGGACGCATGGTGTACATGTTTCCAACAAGTAGTCCACCATTGCTCCCTCCTTTTACACCAAGGTGCTCCTGGGAGGTCACCTTTCTTCGTATCAAGTCTTCGGCAACGGCAATGAAGTCCTCATAGGCGCGGGGCCGTTTGTTCTTTAATGCTGCCTGATGCCATTTGGGGCCGAATTCACCTCCGCCCCGTATATTTGCAACGACATATACATTGCCTTGTTCAAGCCATGCGGCACCAGTCAGTGAGTTATAGCTCGGTAAGAGTGGGATCTCAAAACCACCATATCCGTAGAGAAGGGTAGGAGTTGAACCATCATGGGGAAGGTGTTTTGGGCCGATTTGGAAGTAAGGGATGCGGGTGCCATCTTGTGATGTTGTTTCATATTGTTGGACCGTCAGTCCATCGCTCTTAAAAAAAGATGGAGACTGTTTCAGCTTTTCTGGAAGAGGGTGACGTCGATTATCAGAGAGTGTCCCAAAGGAGAGTATTGTGGGGCTGAGAGGTGTTGCCGTGGTAAGAAAGTAGTCGTCACTTTCCAGCCCATCAACAGCGGAAATACTTGCGGTTGCAACGTCTGGAATTCCTGGCAGTGGCTCTTTGTGCCATGTTCCGTCGTGATAGTGAAGAATGAAAATCCGACTCCTCACGTTGTCGAGTGTTTTCAGAAGAATGTTGTTACGAGTTGTGGAAAATGCTACCAGGGATGTTCGTTCGGTTGGTTCATAGAGGACATCAAGTGTTGTACTATCACCGAGTGCTAGAAAGCGTTCAAGATTTGCAGCAAGGAGTGAACCTGCTTTATAGGTCGTGGTGCCACGTGTCCAATCGCTTCGTAGTTCAAGGAGCAACCAGTCACGATGGACGACTGCATTGGCGTCATCAGGTTTTTGAATCTTGATAAGGTGACCATTCCGTTGAAGAAAGAGTTCGTCTGTCCAAAAGGTCATCTGCCTCGTGACAAAGCTACGTTCATAGCCAGGTGTTGGGTCATGCCATCCAACAACGGACATGTCTTCGGGTAAACCCTCGTAGAGTATCGAAGCATTTTCTAGGTTTGTTCCACGATCCCATTCCCGAACAGTCCTTGGATATCCAGAAGTAGTCAGTGATTCAGGACCGAAATCTGTTGCAACCAAAAGCGTGTTTTTTGTTTTCCATGAAACCCAACTCTTCGCTTCGGGAAGTGAGAAGCCTCCCGCCACAAAGCTTTTTGTTTCTAGATCAAACTCACGAACAACATCGGCATCTGCTCCACCGCGGGAAAGCGAGACAAGGCAAAAACGGTCTTCAGGCTTTAACACTCTTACGCCATGCCAAACCCAATTCTCATTATCTCGTTTTGCGAGTGCATCAAGATCAAGTACGGTTTCCCAAGCAGGATTATTTCGTCGATATTGTTCCATGGATGTGCGCCGCCAAATACCCTTTGGGTTGTCAGCATCACGCCAAAAATTATAAAAGTATCTCCCGATTTTTGAGATCATCGGGATTCGTTCTTTCGAATCCAGAATGCCCAGAAGCCGTTGCTCAAGTTTTTCGAATGCGCTTGAATCAGTGAGTTGTTTTTCACTTTTTGCATTCTGCTTGCGAACCCAATCAAGGGGCCTCTTACCTGTCACATTTTCAAGCCATATGAAGGGATCTGAAACGGGATTGTCGTGTTTTTCATCACCAAAGGAAGAAGACATTGTGAAATAAACACTCCCCAAAAGTAGACAATGCAGTAGATGTTTCAGAGGAAAAGAAAACGAGTTCATTCGGATGGAAAATGAAAATGATGCAGGATTGAACTCAGTTGGAAAAGACTGCATCATGTTCGAACCTGCCCTGTTCCGGTGACAACGTATTTGTATGTGGTGAGTTCCTTTATCCCACAGGGCCCACGGGCATGAAGCTTGTCGGTTGATATTCCGATCTCGGCTCCAAGGCCAAGTTCTCCGCCGTCATTGAATCGGGTGCTTGTATTCACCATGACAGCAGCAGTATCAACACAACTAGTAAACCTGTCTATGGCGTTCTGATTGTTGGAGATGATCGCATCAGTATGGCGTGAGCCATACTGATTGATATGACGTATTGCAGAATCAAGTGAATCAACGACAACGACAGAGATTTTTGGACCCAGATATTCAGTTGCATAATCGGACTCTGAGGCCTTGGTTGCAGATGGTATAAGCACCCGTGCAGATTCATCTGCACGGATTTCAATTCCCTGGGCTGCAAGTTCATTGGAGCACTCCGGAAGGAAGGCAGCAGAGATCTCCTTGTGGACGATGAGAGACTCGGCTGCATTGCAAACTCCCATGCGTTGACACTTTGCATTGACAGTAATCGACCGTGCCATGTTGAGGTCGGCATCTTTATCAACATAAAGATGACAGTTTCCAGAAAAATGTTTGAGGACAGGCATTTTGGCTTCAGCACAAACGCGCTGAATCAAAGCCTCACCTCCTCGTGGAATAACAATATCAATAAGATCGTCCATTGCGAGGAAGCTTCCTACAGCCTCACGGTCGGGAATATCGACGAGTTGAACACAGTCCAGTGGTAAGCCAGATTGTTTGATGGCACTGCGCATGCTCTCCACAATACGAGCACTTGAGTGGGCTGCTTCTTTCCCACCACGTAGAATGATTGCGTTGCCGGATGCCAGAGCTATAGCGGCTGCATCAGCAGTTACGTTCGGGCGAGATTCATAAATAAAAAAAACAACACCAAGAGGAACACGAATTTTTTTTACCAGGAGACCATTTGGACGAGAGGACTCTTCTAATACTTCACCGATAGGGTCTGGTAAAGCAGCTACTGCTTCAACTCCTGAGGCTATTCCTTCGATTCGTGCATGATCAAGAGTGAGTCGATCAATCGCTGCATCAGAAAGTCCATAATCTGGGGCAGCAGCAAGATCACGTTTGTTGGCGTCGAGTATTGCTTCTGTATCCTGCCGAATCTGACTTGCAGCAGTGCGAAGACAATCGGCTTTAGCGGCTGAAGAAGCCCCGATAAGCTCAATCGAGGCTTGGCGGGCTCGGTTGGCAATATTTCGACAGTGGTCAGTGAGTGTTTTCATATCTGCATCGTAGCAGACATTGCCAGGGCAGCGCGAACTCTTCCCACATCGTGTACTCGTACAATCTGAATTCCCGCGGCGGCCAGTCCACAAGCAGCCTGAGCCGTCGCAGTATCAATTTCATCTTGGGTGCCCTTTCTCCCTAAGGCATTTTTGATTGTTTTACCAATAAAACCCTTGCGAGAATGACCGATGAGAATCGGTGTTCCCAGATTGAGAAATCGCTCAGCATGAGCCATCAGTTCTCGGTTGTGGGCGTGTGTTGTGCCAAAACCAATACCAGGATCAAGACAGATTTTTTCGAGGGCAATCCCATGCCTGACAAGATTATCTCGACGTGCCAAAAGATACGCATGGACATCGGCTACGACATCATCATACGAGGGATTATCCTGCATGGTCTGTGGTGTTCCCTGCATATGCATGGCACAGATGCCAGCTCCACTTTCACGTGCAACAGAGATCATATCAGGGTCGCCCTCCAAGCCCGTGACATCATTAATGATTTCAGCACCATGTTCGAGTGCACGAATTGCAACTGAAGCCTTGGAGGTATCAACGGAAACCGGTACACCAGATTCTGCAGCGAGGCATCGAACAACATCATTGACTCGTCGCAGTTCTTCATCGAGTGGCACAGGTGACGAGTATGGTCGCGTACTTTCTCCACCGACATCTAGTACATCAGCTCCATCGGCTACTAGTTTGAGTCCATGTTGAACTGCTTGCTCCACAGTCGTGTGACGGCCTCCATCAGAGAAGCTGTCAGGTGTGACATTAACGATTCCCATCACAAGAGGACGTTGTAGAGAGCTGTTATGGTGTGGTAACTCAAGGCTTCGGGATCGCAGTTGCCAAGATTGAGGGAGGGCAGGAAATGCCATTAGTTTAATTAGAGTTACTTTGTAGCATTAAAAGTATAAAGACTTGGATGGTTGCAGGACTCGCTTGAGCTCGTTTTCATCAAGTGAGAATGTATGCTATCAGAATCCGTAGGCATCACCACGGTTCTTCCATGAGACCCACTATTTGACGAGCCATACGCTGAATGCCTTCTTGTTGGGTGCTTACAACAGAGCGACCATATTCTGGAACAAGCATTGCTGCTTGACCAACATCAACACTTGCTGCAGGCATCGGTACAGAGCCAGTAGAAAGCACTGCTCCGCCGCGATCAGCCCATGTGACCAATGCTTGCATATTCATTTCTACCTGTCGTGACTGATCCGTTGGGCTCTCTACAACAACTCTTTTGGTGTCAGCGACAATGCGGCCAGTCAGCACACTGTCTGCATTGGCAGCAGTACCGACAACCTTAAATGGGGTGCGTTTTTCAATCTCCTTACAGACCGCTTCTGTGAGTCTTTCACCAAGATCAATATTGGGTGTCGTTCGAAAGCTATCTGTCTGGAATACGGGGACGTATATTGTTCGTACATTTGGTGCATATAAGGTATTGTTTCCAAACCGGTAACCAACACACCCCGTGATCAGTACGGAGAGTGATGCATAGACAAGGCAGCATCGAAATGGATACACCAGCATGAGTAACAGTTGTTCGTGCAAAATGTGAGACAGTGTTTATTTAGCGAGTCTCTTTGTCTTGTTCCGAAGCAGGACGTTCTTGATGAGCTATTCGTTCCTCTGACTCTGCCATGGCGTCAAGTTCTGCTTCCTGAAGAGAGTCAGGATTCAGGATTTGAGTGAGCATTGGAAGAGGATTGTCTGAAACATCTTCAAGGCCTTCGATTTCTTGAAGTTGATTTCGAGCGCGTCGCGCTAACATGGTCTTTGGATAATCTCGAGCAATCATTGCATAGTAAATTCGAGCTGAAGAGTAGTGGCGTCCTTTATTATAAAATTCAGCTCGATGCCAATGGCGAGCAGCCTGTTGCGCTGCAATCTCTGCTTGTGATCGAATGATACGTTCTTGATCCTCTACAGAGAGTTGATCAGGAAACTGCACGAGGACTTGATCAGCGAGGAGTTCAGCTTGGTCAAGTGCACCTCCTTCGTATGCAGGTCCTTGATAGGCCTGAAGTTTTGATTGTAATCCAAAAAGATATGCCTGAAGCATGAAATCACTGTCAGGGTACTCAGTTCGAAGGAGTTCATAAAAATAGTCGGCGTCGAGCCACTCCCGGGCAATGAAATAAGCATTTGCCGTTGCCATAATACTGTCGTCAGCAAGATCACCACGGGGATCATTAAGTCGGACATGTTCAAATGCCTTCAATGCTCGACCAGGGGTATCAAAGAGTGGTCGGCTCTTGTCTACCAAATTTGGAATGAGGACTGGATAATGAAACTCTTTGTCGATGGCTATCCAATATTGACCGATGAGAAACTGCCGTTGGGCGACACGGTCAAGGTAACGAGTATTGGCGTATTTCTTGACGAGTTCTGAATACGCATCTTCTGCTTTCGGATATTGGTCAGTAAAGAAAAGGCATTCGGCCAGTTGCCACATCGCATCTTCTTCAATAGCTGAGTCTGGCCAACGATCTATTGCTTTTTTGTAAAAGGAAATAGCCTTTGTATAGGAACCTTGTCGGAAAAGTGCATCTCCCTCAGCAAGGGCTTTTTCGCCAACACTCTCACTTGGACTTCGCCCTGTCATTTTTTTCCAGCGCTTCTGGATGTTTTCGCCTTTCATGAAGTCAAACGTGGCGTCTGCTGAAGCCGCTACAAATTCTGATGAAAGGACATCAGATTCAGCATCATCTCCGAGTTCTTCAGCCAACTGATCTTCTTCGCCCTGAGCAGCTGCATCAGTACTTGACCAAGGAAACTTTGGAATTTGAAGTGTCGCGCAACCACTCAGGAGAGAGGTTGTAACGAGGAGTATGGCTACTGCCAACCAGCGGGCAGTGCGAAGGCGTCGACCAACAAGATGAGCTAAATAGGTGTTCATAATGGCTCGCAGTTCACCTCCAGAAGCTGTTGGTAATGGACGTTGAGGCCATCCTTCTTTTGCTTGCGCCAATGTTCTGAGGGAGACCATCGCATCCCGAGAGACAGAGATGACAGATCGTTTGCCTCGTCTACAGGTGGGACACAGGGCACCGCCATCAAGCATTCCGAATGGTATCCGTCCTTTTTCACTGAGTTCACTTTGACACTCTGCGCATTGAAAAATCGATGGAGCATGGCCAACCATGCGCAGCAGTTGGACTTCAAAATGAAGCACTGTCGCACATAGGACATCATCTGCCTTGTGATGACATGATGAATCGTAATCACGAATGTCCATAACTGGACGCGGGCTTGAAAGAGCACGAATTGTTTCATGGGCGGCATCAAAAAGGTCAGGTTGTGGATCGGCATCGGCAGTGAAAGCGTCGAGCAGTTCAGCAATGTACAGTCCTCCATGAAACGCAGATCGGCTGCCTACTCGAAATCGGTTCTCTAGCGTGGCTTCTGTCAGCACATCGAGACCGGACGAGAATTTTCGGATAACGAGTACCTGACAGGTTGAAAGCAGGTCAAGGGCGGCGTCGAAACCACTCTTTGGACGCCACGCTCCTTTTGCCAGACCCCGCACTTTGCCACATTCTCGGGTAAAGAGCGTGGCTACACAACTAGTTTCACCGAATGGAGAAGCTCGGATCACGATGGCATCTACCTTTTCAGCCACCATGTTGTTTTGCTTCCGGGAGTTTTTCGATTCGTATGAGATCTATTCTTCGACGTGTTGCAGCAAGGACCTCGAGAGATACTCCATGGGTAGATAATTTATCACCAACGTGCGGTATTTTTCCAAACTCATGAAATACAAATCCCCCGACTGTTTCATAGTCAGCGTTTTCGGGCAGTTGTGTTTTGCATCGTTCGTTGAGATAGTCAATACGCAAGCTACCAAAGACCTCACAAATCGTATCAGAGACGAATCGAATACCATCTTCGAAAGCCTCATCGTGCTCATCAGCGATTTCACCAACAATTTCCTCAAGTGCATCTTCGATAGTTACCAGGCCTGAAACGCCTCCGAACTCATCGGTCACTAATGCAAGATGTGTTCGTCCACGCTGAAGTTCTCGCAGGAGTTTCTGAACACTCATTGATTCTGGAACAAAATAGGGCGGCCGAAGAAGTGGCCGTAAGTCATGTTCTTGTTCAATGCTTTTTCCAGGAGACTCGACAAGTTTTGAGAGGAGTTCGCGGGTGTGCAATATCCCAATGATGTCTTCGGGTGATTGGCCCCATACAGGAAGTCGAGTGTGAGCACTCTCTGTGATCATACAAATAGCTTCGTCCCATGGCGTGGCCATAGGAATTGAAATCATATCTGTTCGAGGTGTCATAATCTGTCCGACACGTACATCATCAAGGTCCATAACTCCTTCAATCATTGCTCGTGTTGTACCAGGCAACCAGCCTTCACGATGAGCTTCATCCACAACAGCGAGGAGTTCATCCTGACGGTCATCTTGGTCGTCGGCTAATGAGCGACGCCCAATTTTTCGTGACAGAGAAGTTGCAATGTTTGAAAGAAATCTCACCGATGGTGCAGTTGTTGCGACAACAGGTTTCCATAAATTCCATGTCACAACAACAAACCAAGCACCCATGAATTTTGTGAATAGCATTGGAGCAACCACAAGCATTGCCCAGGAGAGTACGATCCAGCCCCCTGCGCTAGAAAGTTCAGCCGCAAGTGAATCATTGCTATTCGTAACGAACCATTGGTGCGCCAAGAGTGTTGCGATTGCTGCCGCAGTCACAACAATTGAAGAAGCAATAAAAGCTATTGTTTCACTTCCACGAATGATCTGCTCGCATCGCTCCGGTTGTCCACGACGGTTACATATCTCCTCGATTCGGTGACGCTGAGCGCCCCGGATTGTTCGAGATTGAATAGCTGCGAGCGCGGCAATGGAAAGAAAGCCGATTGCGGATTCAATGCCAAGAGTTTCAGGAACGTTCATACAACGAAAAGTGGAAGTATTAAAGTGTCAAATGTGGAGGTGCGGGAAGTCCGATTGACTTCATAACTGTTTTTTCACGAAGTCGCATCTTCTGGCGATCTTCGACTGTTTGATCGTCATAGCCAGTCAGGTGCAAGATGCCATGAACGAGGTAGTAGGCAATTTCAAGGTGTGAAGTCCAGCCCTCATTCGCTGCGGCCAATTCACGGGATACTCGTTCTGCTGTTTCTACGCTGATGACGATATCACCACGAAGAATAGTATCTTCTTCACATCCGAGATTGAATGTAATGACATCTGTAGGCGTTGGGTCGTCAAGCCACTTCCCATGAAGTTTAGCCATACTCTGGTCGTCCACAAGAACGATGCTCAGTTCAGCTGATACAATATTTTCAACGTTGAGTGTATTTTGTGCCACAGACTTAATGTTCTTCAAATCAACTGGAAGAGTCTTTTGTTGATCAAGAACCTCAATCGAAACTTCTCTTAATGAGGCATGAGCCATTCGGCGAGTTTCGGCCACGACTATGCTGTCCTCTGGTCAGGATACTTGACTCGGCCGTGGTAAACGGCCGTGAGGCTTTTTACGAGGCTTTGTTCAATAATTTCAAGTTCTTCAAGCGTCAGTCCACAGTCATCAAATTGACCGTCGAGAAGACGCTTTATTGCAAGATCGTGAACAAGACCTGCAATCCGTGAAGGAGTTGGTTCGGTTAAGGCTCTACTGGCACTTTCTGAAGCATCAGCAAGCATCATCACCGCAGACTCGCGAGTTTTTGGCTTGGGTCCAGGATACCGATATGTCTGTTCGTCAACCTCAGGATCATCAGGGCTTGCTTGTTTGCGCTCCGTTGCCCTGCGATAGAAGTATTCAACGAGAGTTGTTCCGTGGTGTTGTGCTATGAGATCGATGATCGGTTGGGGGAGATTGTATTGACGAGCTAACTCGACTCCCTCTTTCACATGAGCAATAATAATGAGCGTGCTCATCGCCGGCATAAGTGACTCATGGCGATTTTCATCACCTTGATTTTCAACAAAATATGCCGGCTTCAGCATTTTGCCAATGTCATGAAAATACGCGGCGACACGAACTAAAAGGCCACGGGCTCCGATGGCATCTGCTGCTGCTTCCCCAAGGCTCGCAACATTAATGGAGTGGTTGTAGGTGCCTGGAGCACGTCGGACAAGCTCCTGAAGAAGAGGATGAGCTACATCTCCAACTTCAAGTAAACTTAAATCTGTAAGCACACCAAAAGTTCTTTCAATGAAGGGAAGTAAGCCGGTCATAAGAAAACCTGCCAGGACTGCCCACGCTCCACTACGCGCTGCCTCATACAGCAACTGTGTGCTAAATGGACGTTCAACAATAAGACTTGCGCCTAATTGTGTGCTAAAAGCAACAACGCCGGCCCAAAGGCCCACGTAAATCAGCTTGCTGCGACTTCGAATACTTCCCATCCAGAAGACAGCTGCTGCGGAAGCAGCTGTGAGAGTGAGGTATTCTGATAATCCTCGACCAAGTCCTACCACAGCAACCAACGCGACTTCTGCTGCAAGCAGCAAAGCAAGGTCTTCGTCATAGGCGATGGCGATGGTCATTGCAAAGACTAAGAGAGGCACAATCTCTGCTCGCCATCCTTCTCCAGATGCAAATATACAGATCACAACAGTGAGCACTGACAAAGCTACAAGCGTGGAAATACCTGCGAGATCATCAAGGAGTTTGTTATGGTGAAGGTGAATATAGAATCCCGCTAACGCGAACATTGCAACAAAGAGTCCAAAAAGAGATGCCGCACGGCCCGCTCGACTTTGGCCACTTTGTTGAGCAATGAATTCTTCGTGCTCGCTTACGAGAAGAGACATGGTGTCTGCATCTACAGGAAGCCCTGCCTCCGCAAGTACTTCGCCTTCGGCATAACGTGAAAATTGTTGAGGTGTTTTTGCAACAGCATCTTCTTTTGCTTGTGTTGTCGCATCTCGATCAATCTCAAGAGATCCTGACAGTCGTGGCTCAATCCAAGACACAAGACGATCTACAAAAACCCCTGCGCCCAGTTCATCTTCCAGGCTCGACTTGAGCTCCACCTTTACTTCACCAAGTAATACTTTGGCTACGGGGACCCTTGTTGTTTCCACCGGCGCCCCGAGAGGATGAATATCGATCTCCGTTTGGCTTCCCTCGTCAATGTCATGCTGAATTTTTTCAAGAACACCATATTTCTCAGTCTCTGAAAAAGCCCGGTCAAGTGCTTTTTCAAAAGATAACTGCTTGTCTTTTGAATCAACTTTTCCTCGAAATAATTGGAAATGGTTTTCTGCATCTCCAATGAGCTGTCGATTTGCCAATTCTTGGGGTGAAAGAGGAGATTCCTTCAGCGAATCACGGTCAGTATCTGGTGGAACCTCTAAAATCCCGGCCTCATCCTCACTTGGCGTGAGGTTCATTGGCGTCACATCAGGAGGCTCTGGTGCTATGGGGGCACGAGCAGCCGGGTTGTCTTTGTCGGCTGGTGGTGGAATAGGAATGAGCTGAAGCGCATCAGTGGCTTCCGGAGCAAATTCAAGCCATGCTTCTCGTGAAACAGCTGCAAGAGTATCCGAAGCCGCAATTTCGAGGACTCGATTCTTTAGTCCGTCGCGAAGACGGACAATTGGAGACGTGTCCTGTGCATAGACAACTCGAACCTGAGCTGCAGCGCGTTCCTGAAATGTTCGAGTTCGCTCAGGATCTGGCTGTTCAAAGGGGACTCGTGCCACGACGCCGCGTGGTGGCACACTCCCAATTTGAAACGGGAGAGGTTCTGTCCAACCGTGCAAAAGGATCATCAAAATAGCTGACGCTACCAAGCATATTGCCAATCGAGATAAAACATCAGCACGAGATGTTCGTTCCAGCAGTTGCCCCCAAAACCCTTGAGGACCCTCAACGGACGTACCACGTCTGACACGGCGACGGACTTTGGGAGGATCAATGCTCATAATATCTACTGACGTTGTCAGTAGTTATATGCCTCCACGATTTTTTGTACGAGAGTATGACGGACAATATCCCCACCTTTAAGTGATACCGTTCCACAGCCAGTAACATTGTCAAGTCGCCTGAGCGCATCGACAAGTCCACTCTTCCGATTTGGCGGCAAGTCAATCTGAGTGATATCACCAGATATGACCATTTTAGAGTTCATGCCAAGTCGTGTAAGAAACATCTTCATTTGCTCAACGGTGGTATTTTGAGCTTCATCAAGAATGATGAAGGCATCATTCAGTGTACGGCCTCGCATGTATGCCAACGGAATCATTTCAATGACATCTTGTTCAGTGAGTCGCTTGAGGAGATCAAAGTCCATCATCTCTCGCAGCGCATCCAAAAGTGGGCGAAGGTATGGATTTATTTTGGCTTGCAGGTCACCTGGAAGAAATCCAAGGCTTTCTCCAGCTTCAACTGCTGGTCTTACGAGAACAAGTTTGTGAACTTGTTCTGCACGAAGGGCAGCTACCGCCATTGCAACAGCAAGAAATGTTTTTCCACTTCCCGCAGGTCCAGAGCAGACAACGATATCATTTTCCCGCATTGACTCAACATAGGTTGCCTGACCATGTGATCGAGGAACGACAGATCGACCGGGCCGATGCACTTCGATAGGAGTACGGTTAATGTCCTCGGTTTTACCCGTGGCGGCAGCTAGTAACTGGGAGACATCTTCGGCTCCCACAGAACCCTGTTCATGAACAATCTTTTCAAGTTGTTCAAATATTTCTGCTGCCTGTGTGACGGAATGCTCGTCACCTTCAATGTGAACCAAATCCTTTCTCGCCGAAATCGTAACGCCAAGTGCATCGCGGATACGGCGAAGGTTTTGATCCCGTGGACCGAATAGGTCCACGAGCCGTTTTGAATCTACTTCCGCAATAGTCGTCCGAGACATCTGAGCCCGCGGTGAACTGTAAAGCCGTCGGTCTCTTGGGATAATGAATTTTTTACCGATCTAACAGTATAACTCACATGGTGGCTAAACAACTTTGGGATTCATTATTTCCGTGTTTTTAGATGTTTTTTAGCCAAAGCCACGCTTTTTCCTCTTTAAAAAGTACTGTTAATGGCTCGTTGGGTTCCTTGTTTCCAGACAGAAAAGGACGTGTAATGCGAAATGCTTTTTTGAGTTGAACACCCGTTCTTGTTCTATTCGTGGGGCTAAAAAGTCTTCAGTGTTCTAACTTGCGTTCATTCCAGCCATCCAGAGCGACCAAGCAACTGGAGTTGCAAAAAGGAGTGAGTCCATCAGATCGAGGACTCCACCGAGGCCAGCAAGAGTATTTCCAGAATCCTTTACGCCGGACTGACGTTTTATGAGTGATTCCGCAAGGTCACCAAGCATGCCAGCCAGACCAACGGTAAGGCCAAAAACAAGCCAGCCCCCCAAAGGCTGGTGGGGAATCTTCATCCCCAAGCCTTGAAGTATTAACCAAGCGGTAGCGGACGAGCCAACAAGTGATGCCACTGCACCTTCCCATGTTTTTCCAGAACTGAGCAGTGGAGCCAATTTGTTTTTTCCAAAGAGAGACCCAGCAATATAAGCGCAGATATCTCCAGCCTTGACCACAGCAATCATGCTTACTAAAGGCACCATTCCTAACGGGTGTGAAATGTATTGCGCGTTGGTCGGGGTGTCGAGGTAGACCAGTCGCAGGCTTACCATGAACGCCATGGGAACTCCGAGATAGGTCAGGATGAATAGGCTTGCAGAAAGCCGCTCAAGCGAGCCACCCGTCGGCTTGAAATCAATGACTTCCAATGCAAAAAAACAACCTGCGGACACGGCCAATGCAACAAGCGCCCAGCCCAATGCTGCCACAGATGGTACATGCTGTGAATCCATGGTGACGCTTTGTGCTCCAAATGCAACTGCCAAAAACGTAGTGATTACCCCTAATCGCAATGTCCATACTGGCAACGAAAGATTCCGTGCATGAAACATATCGTTGAGTTCATTTACACCTGCCACGGCAAGAAGTATCAGTGCTGGGAGTAGCCACCATGCAGGAGCGACCCCCATAAGACTCGTGGCATCTGCGTAGGCTAAAGCAGAGAATAGACCAATAAGAACGGAGGTCATAATCGTCCGTCGCAAGAAAGTATCGAAGGATCTCATTTTGGAGACAAGCCTCCGAATCGACGATCACGAGACGCATATGCTGCGATTGCATCAGACAAGTGTGACTCATCAAAGTCTGGCCAGGCGGCGTCTGTAACCCAAAGTTCAGAGTAGCTGATCTGCCAGAGAAGAAAGTTACTGATTCGCATTTCACCAGCGGTGCGAATAAGAAGGTCAGGATCTGACATGCCGGCAGTATCGAGCCGTGCTGCAAAGAGATCTTCATCGATCATAGATGGATCAAGTTGACCAGCTGCCACTTCACGAGCCAGGCTTCTGGCCGCCTCGACAATTTCTGCCCGAGCACCGTAATTGACTGCAAGGCACAACTGCAAGCCTCTGTTCTGAGCACACATAGACACTGTTCGATCAAGTTCTTCAAGTGTTGATGCTGGAATGTCACATCGGCGTCCGATCATGCGCACACAAATTTCTTCTTTCATCAACAAAGCGCGCTCTTCAATCATGTATTGTTCGAGCAAATGCATGAGAAAGGTGAGTTCTTCCTGTGGTCGACGCCAGTTTTCACTGGAAAGGCAATACAGCGTGAGTTGTTCAATTCCACGTCGTGCACATTCTTCAGTAATCTTTCGAACACTTTTTACTCCGTGACGGTGCCCCTCAATTCGTGGAAGACCTTGCTGTTGAGCCCATCGTCCGTTGCCATCCATAATGATGGCAATATGTTGTGGCTGTTGTTGGGCCTCATTGTTTTCACGTTGAGGAGAGCCGACATCAGTCATGCGTTTGCTGGAGTCGTTTGAGATGATTTTGGACATGGTGAAGCAGTCACACCGACATTGTGGCACTTAATAGTTTGATCACGATCCGGTCCAACAGAGGCAGTCACGACTGGTCGACCAAGTAATGCTGCAAGCCGTGAGAGATACCGTTTGGCTGCATCTGGAAGCTCGGATTCCTTGCGTATGGTAGAGATGTCCTCCTTCCAGCCAGGAACAGTCTCATAGACAGGAACAGCATTTTTCAGATCATCAGCATGACTCGGAAAATCTGTTGTACGGGTTCCGTTGATATCATACGCCGTACAAATCTTCACCTCTTTAAGGCCGCTGAGCACATCCAGAAGCATCACAGCTAACTCGTCAACGCCAGATAGTCTTGCTGAATAACGCGTTGCGACAGCATCGAACCATCCGCAACGTCGTGGACGCCGTGTGACAGTCCCATACTCATTTCCTCGATCTCGAAGAAACTGCCCCGTATCATTGTCTTGCTCTGTCGGCATGGGGCCTCCACCCACACGAGTCGAGTAGGCTTTTACAACACCAACGACTCTATTTATCCACCGGCCAGGAATGCCTGATCCATTTGAGACGCCAACACCAGACGAATTACTACTGGTCACAAACGGAAACGTACCATGATCAATATCAAGTAAGGCTCCTTGAGCACCCTCAAAGAGAATCCGCTTGCCATTTTCAATAGTATCAAGCAGGAAAGTATTGGTGTCTGAAATGTATGGCTTCAGTCGATCGGCAAACTGTTGGTATTGCTTTATGATGCCCTGTACATCAAGTGCATCAATTTCAGGATTATTCAAAAGTTTTTGCTTGACCGCCACAATATGTTTTAGCTTGTCTGCAAAATCGTCTCGGTACATGTCACCAAATCGAATAGCCAGTGATCGACCAACTTTATCTCGGTAACATGGGCCAATACCACGGCCAGTGGTGCCAATCGATTCTCCTCCTGAGAGACACTCGTTAAGTACTTTGTCTTCTGCAATATGCCATGGGAAGACAACATGAGCCCGATCACTTATTTGGAGTTTTCCAGAAACAGTAATGCCGCGTGACTCCAGGCTATCAATTTCGTGAATGACGGCCGATGGGTCCAGGACCACTCCTCCAGTAATGACGCATGCAATGCCATCCCGAAGAATGCCACTTGGTATCAGGGAAAGCTTCCATGTTTGGCCGTCAGACACAACGGTATGCCCTGCATTTGCTCCACCAGCATACCGGACAACAACATCGTGCTGTTCCGTAAAAACGTCGACGAGCTTGCCCTTTGCCTCGTCACCCCATTGCAGACCGATGACGCAAGTGCCGGGCACGATAAAACCTCACAAAAAAGAAAACGGCGAACTGTCAAAGGAGGCAGCCGCAGTGAGGCCTCCCATTGGAGTCTAAATCTGTGACCAATGAGGTCAAGGCAGGGCAGTTGTCGAGCGATTTACAACGGGGCAACTCTTCGATTCCCCCGGCATTAATGACGGATTCCAGCATTCTTGTGCCTGACTTGCTACGTTGGTTCCTATGACACGAACCCGAGACCAAGTGTATCACATTACATTGCAGGAGCAGGGACAGACATTGGCGGCATTTCTACGGAAAAAACGTAGCAGTGTTCCTTGGTCCCGAATTCAAAAGCTTGTGCGAACCCGCCATGTCATGATTCACGGGAATATTTGTACTGATGAGGCCAGACGTCTCAAAGATGGTGACGTGGTCAAAGTGTTATCAGAACCAGCAGCTCCTCCTCCAAAACCACGTGATATAAAGATTATCTATCTCGATAATGATGTGGTTGTTGTTGATAAGCCGTCTGGTATTACAACAACTCGTCATCACGAAGAGGCGTCCTGGCCAGCTCGTCGAAAACAATTGCAGCCAACACTTGATGAAATGATGCCAAAAATTATCAGGCGGTATGCGTCATCTCAAAGCCGTACGAGAAAAGGAAAACAGAAGCCAGGAGACAATGATCGGTACGCTCCACGTACTGGGCCAGTGTATCCTGTTCATCGTATAGATCGAGAAACGAGTGGACTTGTTGTCTTCGCCCGTACGGTTCCGGCAGGACGAATTCTCGCAGAACAGTTTCGGTTGCACACGACTCACCGACGGTATCTTGCTGTGGCAGTTGGACGAGTTGGAGAGGGAACGATCATCACCCATCTTGTTCGTGATCGTGGAGATGGCCGTCGTGGTTCCTCATCAGACGTTGGGGAGGGAAAGCGGGCAGTGACTCATGTGAAACCGGTGCAACGACTGCGAAAAGACGGGAACACCTATACGCTTGTTGAGTGTCAATTGGAGACAGGCCGAACACACCAGATTCGGATCCATCTTGCTGAGAGCGGTCATCCGATATGTGGAGAGCGAGTATATTCGGCTCCTCGTCACATGAATGTAAAGGATCATTCCGGAGCCCAACGAGTTTCTCTACATGCTGCCGAACTAGGTTTTATTCAGCCTTCAACAGGAGAAGAGCTGCGATTCGAAAGTCGTATCCCATTGGATATGTCAAGACTCATCGAACGCCTCAGTCCATAAGTCTCTCTCGTGTTTCCACTATATCTGAATGCCAAGAGAAAATATCAATGCGACGTCAATTGTATGCAGAAGCCTTTGGCACATTTTGTCTGGTATTCGCCGGTACTGGCGCTATCGTTATCAATGACATAGCGGAAGGCGTGATTACGCATGTCGGGATCGCGATTGTCTTTGGTCTTGTTGTTATGGCAATGATTCACGCGGTCGGAGATATTTCTGGAGCCCATATTAACCCTGCCGTCACTGTTGGTATGTGGATAGCAGGCCGGCTTCCTCGGTCCTCTGTTCTTCCGTATATCTTGAGCCAGATAGCAGGAGGAATCTTGGCGAGTTCCCTTTTGCGAACCCTCTTTCCAAGTCATCTGAACTTGGGAGCCACGATTCCGTCTGGTGCTCCATGGCAGTCATTTATTCTTGAAATGATCTGCACAGCCATTCTCATGGTGGTTGTTCTTCTTGTTTCGAGTGGATCCAAAGAGCAAGGAATGCTTGCAGGCTTGACGGTTGGGGCTGTCATTTGTGTTGAAGCGATGTTTGCAGGTCCGATTAGTGGAGCATCTATGAATCCTGTGCGATCACTTGCACCAGCTGTTATGTCATGCACATGGACAAGCCAGTGGTTATATGTCGTAGCTCCAATCTCTGGTGCATTAGTTGGTGTTCTTGTATTTCACTTTTTGTTAAGGCACGACGGCATGACTGATAGTTGAGCCCGTTCGTTTTCGGCATGCACACTTTTCTGCTCGGTTCCCTGCATGATAGCCGGCCTTCCTGCTCTCCTGTAGGCTCAATCCACTTCTGTTGAACAAAACCCATTGGGGATCCATGCTCTGACAAACCAAAACTATGGAGAGTCGATTTTACAAAAATGTATGCCGCGTATGCTGAGTGAGCCTGTTGAAATCACGAGTAGTGTCCAGTCGGGAGATGCGTTTTATTTCGGGTGGCCATTTGATGTCGTCGAAGGCAGTCAATGAACTTCTTGAGTGCGGACGGGGTGCTTCAGGGGGCTCATTCAGTATCGAGTATAGAGCCTTGCCTGACTCATTCCGATCCGTATGTGCCCGGATGGCTCTCTGCAGTTGAGGGTGAGACGGAATCAGGTACGCTCGAGGTATAGAGCGATTCATTGGTTATGAGCAGAAACAATCGAGCGCCAGTGAAGTCACGGTATGATGATTTTCAAAAAGGGTATGCGTAAGAAAAAGTGAACAATGTTTTTTACTTCAACATACTTGTTCAGGTTGATTTGAATGACAGAAGATGACGTATCTATGACTACAAATACATCCAAGTCCCGATGTGTGATGAATAACGGGTTGCCTGGTGCTGGAAAGGCAGCTTCAATCTTCAACGATTATGCTGCTGACGCCTCGCAGATGGTTGATCTTGGAAACCTTCATGACAAGGTGAAGAGTTGGTTCTTAAGAACGGAACTTGACACACTAATGGGAGAGCCCCAAGGGCATGCAGAAGAAGTCGCTCGTGATTGGCTAGCCGTTGGAGGTCGGAGGTGGCGGCCTTTCTTGGCAGTATCAGTATTTGTGGCATTGCAACCAGATGAAGATGTTCAAACAGCATCGATGATTCAAAAAATTGCGGTAGCCGTTGAGTGTTTTCACAAGGCTTCGCTCGTTCACGATGATATCGAAGATGGTGACCTAGAGCGATATGGAAAGCCAACCTTATGTGGGGAATATGGTGTGCCCATTGCATTGAATGTCGGTGATGTGCTCATCGGTGAGGGATACAGACTTCTTGCTGATTCGGGACTTGATGGTGAACGAGTGCGTGCCGCTGTGGCTGAAGCATCAGGCGCACAGCGACTTCTCTGCCGTGGCCAAGGGGCAGAGTTATCGTGGAGCCATAAACCGTGTTCTTTATCAAGTCATCACGTGTTGGAGATTTTCCGTCTCAAAACAGCTCCTGCTTTTGACGTAGCCTTACAGCTTGGGGCAATTGCCGCAGGGCGTGCACATGATTTTTCTGACGTTTTGCGTGCGTATAGTGATGCGGTGGGTGTGGCATATCAGATCAAAGATGACCTCGATGATCTTGTTGATGATTCAGGGCTCATGCGAGATGCTACATCACGGCCGAGTGTAGTCATCTCACTCGCTGCTGAACGAGCACAGGGTGATGATCGTACGATGTTGGTTGGCCTGGCGACGGGTAAATCCAATGCCGATATCACAGCTCACCACGTTCGGGCTGCAATCAGAGTTTCAAAAGCTGATGCAGAGGCAGTCCTTTTATTGGAGCATTATAAAGAGCGAGCCATTCGAGCACTCGATGAATTGAATGATCAGACTCTCAAAGGACTTCTTGGTCATAGTGTTGCTCGAATTCTTAATGAGCTTGCTTCTGAGGCTATGGTCGAGAGCAAAAATGAGGGCACAGGCTCGGAAACCAGTCACTAATTCGGCGACTAGGAAATGAGCTGCCGGCTGTCAATGCTTCAAATCACTTGCCATGGAGGGCTCTGCATACGGATACTGGCTCGCAGTCGATGGCTTGTAAAAAGCACAAAGCCAAAAACGCCGCATCAGAAAAGAGCTTTTGAGTATTGCGTTAGAGATTTCTTCGTCCCGACGGTATGGTTGTATTGCTGAGACGTTTCTGCCAAGTCATGCGAGGTGTGAGAGAGCAGTATCCAGTAATCGAGGAGTGTGTAACCATGAAATGTATAACACGCCTTCTTTTCATTTTCAGTGCATGTGTGTTGGCGTCATATGTTGAGTGCTCAGCATCTGATCTTGAGCCTGCGGGTTGGACAACACATTCAGCACGCCCTGAAATTCGCCCAGAATTTTCATGGGACAAAAAGGGTGGCCCTCGCGGACAAGGTGCCTTTGTCATTGCGTCGAATGGTCGTGAAGGTCTGTCAGGGCACTGGCAGCATGCCTTCGAAGTTGAGGGGAAGAAGCATTATCAGTTCTCAGTATGGCGCCGCTCCTTCCATCAGCCACATCTCCGTCGGGTAGGAACAGCTCGAATTGTATGGCTCAACAGTCAAGGTGAACGGGCCATGCGTGATGAAGTCTCAGAAGCGTCCTATCGACCGGGGGAATACCCACGAGCCCAACCCGAGTTTCCACCTGACGGGAAGTCTGTTAACGGTTGGACTGAGTTGACTGCGATCTATCGAGCTCCAAGTACTGCCGTACGGGCCATTGTAGAACTCCATTATCGATGGGGGCAACCGAATACACACATCGCGTGGGCAGATGTTGGCTTTTCTGAGGTTCCTGCTCCGAAGCCTCGGTTGATCAGACTTGCGACTGTGCATCATCGACCAAAGAATGGCAAAACATCACATGAAAAATGTGAGCAATTCGCTCCACTGATTGCAGAGGCTGCAAAGCAGAATGCTGATCTTGTCGTCCTGCCGGAGGTATTGACCTACTACGGAACAGGGCTGACGTACGCGGAGTGTGCAGAAACGATCCCAGGCCCATCAACGGAGTACTTTGGAAATCTTGCCCGAAAGCACGACTGCTACATTGTGGCTGGGTTGCTCGAGCGTGAAAAACACTTGATTTATAATGTCGCGGTACTTCTTGGACCATCTGGTGGGGTTGTTGGAAAGTACAGAAAAGTCACATTGCCACGAGGTGAAATTGAAGGAGGCATCATGCCTGGTGATGACTATCCTGTTTTTGAAACACGCTTTGGAAACGTTGGAATGATGATCTGTTATGACGGTTTTTTTCCAGAGGTTGCTCGTGAGTTGACAAAGAATGGAGCGGATGTCATTGCGTGGCCTGTTTGGGGTTGTAACCCGATGCTGGGTGCTGCCCGCGCGTGTGAAAACCATGTTTATGTAGTGAGTAGTACATACACAGATGTATCTTCACGCTGGATGATTTCAGCCGTCTATGGTCAAGACGGTAAACCTCTTGCTCAAGCGAAAGAGTGGCCTTCCGTTGCTGTCGCAGAAGTGGATCTTAGCACTCCCCTCCACTGGCATAGCCTGGGTGATTTTAGGGCACAGATTCCACGACATCGTCCAGTTGTACCTGTGGAGAGAATGACTCAAGACTAACTTCCACAGATGCCATTCTGCCGTATCTTTGGAAAAGAGTATGAGGAAATGGAGCATGTTGCCGTACAAATGATTTTGTGTCGTAGCAGTCTTTGGCTGATCATCATGTCAATGCTTTTCGTGCCCGGCATGCTTAGAGCCGCTGCCCGTCATCAAGAAACGCATTTGCCAAATATTGTTTTCATACTCGCAGACGATCAGCGTTCCGATACCATACGCGCTCTTGGGAATACCAATATTCAGACACCCTCGTTGGATCATCTCGTTGACCATGGGACGGTTTTTCTGAATGCAATTACTGCTGTGCCCATTTGTGTTGCCAGTCGTGCTGAAATACTGACTGGTCGAGATGGTCTCAACAACGGAAAGCAGGATGCTGGCGATAGCCCATATGTCCATGCTGTTGCGTGGGGTTCTGCATTGGCTCAGGCAGGATACGACACCTGTTATGTTGGGAAGTGGCACACAAAAGGTCGCCCGAGTGATTTTGGATATGTGAAGGCAAAGGGCTTGTTTGGAAGTGGTGGTAGTGCTTTTCCGCTTACGTATGCACGTGATTGGAAAGGCATGGATGTCACAGGGTACCGTGGGTGGGTTTTTCAGACCGACGATAAGAAGTTGTTTCCTGAGCGAGGTGTTGGTCTTCTGCCAGACATCAGTCAAGACTTTGCCGATGCTGCCATCGACTTTATCTCATCAAACCAAGATGAGCCATTTTTCTTACATGTGAATTTTACGGCGCCTCATGACCCACTTTTTTTCCCGACAGGTTGGAATACAGTTGAGTTCGATCGACCACCAACACCGCCAAACTTTCGTCCAGAACACCCGTTTGATCATGGTAATTTTCAGGGACGGGATGAAAAACTGTTTCACTGGCCAAGAACAGAGGATGAAACACAATCGGGGTTAGCAGTGTATTATGCCGTGATTGAGCATCTTGATCAGCAGGTTGGAAGAATTCTGGAATCACTTCGAGCTACCAACAAGTTAGCAAATACCGTGATCATCTATTCGAGTGATCATGGCTTGGCCATGGGAAGCCACGGCCTTCGAGGAAAGCAGAATATGTATGAGCATTCCATCGGTGTTCCACTGATTTTCTATGGTGCAGGCATTCCGGCGAGACAGGTGTGTACAACCCCGTGCTATCTACGTGATCTGTATCCAACCACCTGTGAACTTGCAGGAATCGACATTCCTGTAACCGTTCAAGGAAAAAGCCTAAAGCCTGCATTCGAAGATCACACGGCACACATGTACGACGAAGTCTTTGCTCATTTCCGCAACTCCCAGCGCATGGTTCGAACCGATAGATGGAAATTCATCTGTTATCCAATCGCAGGTAAAGAACAATTGTTCGATCTCAAACAAGATCCATTTGAAAGAAAGAACCTCATCAACTCATCTGATCATGCAGCCATCGCGGCCACCTTGCGAACAAAACTATTGACGTGGCGAAAGAGCCATAACGATGTGACGCTTTCTCATGAATACCTCGCAAGGTAAGAGAAATTCGCACACAGTTTCGTGTGCCGCATCACGCAGGAGAGAAGAAGCAACTGGCTGTTTTAATCGATAGGTATGCCAGCCTTTTTGTAGTGCGCGGCTTTCTCCTTCGTGTTTTCAAGGATGGTGATGGCACCTGTTTTTCCATCATATCCATACATTTGAAATGGACGTAGGGGATTAAACTCTACTCCATGTTCTTTGAGGAGTTGTACAAACTCCTCAACTGTGGGTTGTTTTCCGTTAAGGGCTTTTTGAAGGTCAACGGCATGTTTCAGGTTCAATACTTTGGCTCGTGAGCGGACGGTGACATAGGCGCTGGCTGCCTGAGAGAGAGGGTCGTTGCCTCGAATTTTTTGATCGGCAACGACGATATTTGGATCTTTGAGGGCGTTTGCCGAATCAACAATCCGAGCTGGTACCTTCGGTATATCTGCACCATACGTACGCAAAAGAAGGCTCCATATGATGATTCCACACACAGGAACTATTTTTCTTACAACGGCATTCATCATGTATTCCTTTCATTCGTGGCTTCACTCGTCAACGACATGACGATAAGGAAGGAGCCAGCATCGTATTATCTTGAAAATGATGTCTTCACCAAGGGTCACCTGCATCCATAGTGTATTCCCTTGGTGTGTGATGTCATCAGCTTTTAGTGGATGATACATCTGGCCTCTGACAATCGTTGTATGCGTTTGTGCCAACACTGATATCATGAGGCTGTTGAGCCGTTGACATGCAGTATTCGTTTTGGAGGTGAGGCGTATGGTGACCAGGTCACAATATGGTGGATTCTTTTTTGGCATAACATTCTCTTTGGCTTTATGTTCTTTCAGCCGAGGGTGGGGAATGCCACCGGAGAGCGTATCGGATTCACAGACCTCGCATCAGCAAGAGGTTGAAACAGGTCCAACAGCCGAGGCGCAGGGGAACCGACCGGACACCATTCAACGTCGAACGTCACGATTCCAGAAGCTCCTGTCGGGAGTCACGCTCCGCGGGCGTTTTACGATTGATCGCAATACACAAGAGGATGAACTACCACAGGAAGAGGAATACACCATTAAGTCTGCAATACCACTTGGAGGAGATCTGTGGCTGGTGACATCTCGCATTCGGTATGGAGACGTTGACACAACCGTTCCTGTACCGGTTGTGGTGAAGTGGGCCGGAGACACGCCCATGATTACACTAGATAACGTTGCCCTTCCAGGTATGGGCACCTTTTCCGCCAGGGTGCTCTTTCATCGCAACAGGTATGCCGGGACATGGCAGCATGATGATATCGGAGGACATATGTTTGGAGAGCTGTTACACAGTGACAATGAGAAGTAAAATCAGATGTCTAAAAATCGGCATGAAGGCAAACGTGAAGATATTGATCGTATCATCATGATGGCTTGGGAAGATCGCACCAGTTTTGATGCGATTCGTGACCAATTCGATCTGACTCCCGGAGAAGTAATTAAATTAATGCGGCAGGAGTTGAAGCCACGTTCATTTAAACTCTGGCGACAACGAACGCAGGGGCGAGTGACCAAGCATGAGGCCAAGTTTGCAGAAACAGATGCTGGTCATCAACTACGACGATTTCGTTCTCAGTCGCAGCGGGGATAGGTCGTTCGGCCTGTGGCAACGTTACTTGAGTTTACTGTCGATACTTGCGAGTCGCTGTTCAATACGAATGGCTAGGATGATGATCTCAGGAAGAGCAAGAAGCAACAGTCCACTGATAAAAAGATAAGGGATAAAGCTAAAGCCCATAGGTATTTGTTGTAAGAACAGTAAAGCAAGCAAACAGATTGCAAGTCCAAGACTTATATAGCCACAAAACTTGCATGCAAGTGAGAGTCTTCGTAGTGAGGGGTAGTTTGACCATTCACTTAGTTTTCTTTGCGGTGCTGAGACGGATTCAGACGATGCTGGGCCTGTTGTGTTCATATAAAGGACTCTTTTCTGTGTGTTCACTTGGATTGTGAGCGTTCCCCTTACGCACGAAGAGTTTAGGGGCTCTGTTTCACTATCACAACGAAAGAACAGTCGCATCAAAGAATGTGTAGGGAGCATGTCGACTGGCTGAGGCTCCCATAAAAACAAGTAGTAGCAGTGTGTGTTTTTACCGGTTGTTTTGAGCCTTTTTGTGGAGTGGCAACAGGATTGGAAACGGTGCCTGCCGACGCATTCACTTGAAATTCAAACAAGAAGCCCATACCTTTCGTAGGAAGTATCTTCACCAGAACCACTGCATCGGAAAGGGCCATGGAAAACGCAGAACAAGCAGGTTGTGAGATCGTTCGAGTATCAGAATCCAATCCATCAAAGGGTGACTCAACTCTTTTGTGGTTCTTCCTGATTGTGGTCGGGTTGGTTTGTCTCATCTCCTTTACTTCTTCGAGTGGTTCTAAAATCAAGAGTGAAGACTATCGCCTTGCGAAAGAAATGTATCCAAGCCTGACACCGAAGCAGTATCTCATGGGACGGGGTCTGGTTCCGGTACAAGTGCCGCTTCTGTTGGATAGTTATGCACTGGTTGATGGTGGAGTGAAGTGGGTGAGTGCGGAAGAAGCGAAAAGGGATCAGCATCTTCCCAAAGCACCTACGCTCACCATGGCAGAAATTCGCCGTTTGGCTAACTCTCCTGCCCCTGAAGACCACAGGTTGCTTCGTGGTACTGCACAGAAGTGGAATGAGTATCAGCTTTTTTCGGTTGTGATGTCAGCGGCTGTGATGGATAACGAAGAAGAGGCTGAAAAAATAATGAATATCATTGATGAAAAGATGTGGGATGAGTGGAAGCACAGAGAGCTGAATCCAGATTCCACAGCAGAAAAACTTTTGCGTGATGCGTCATAGCCTTTCGGAAAATCGAAGAAGGATAGTGTTGAAGTAAACGGTGGCAGGGACTGAGGGCGGAGCGTTCTGATGAGTTATTTGTCATCTTCTCGAGGCATGTCGCCAGCGTTGAGCGTCTCTGGGACGTGCCGCGATTTCGTGTCCACATCGTTCGATCGCCAACGGGATCGTGTCGAGTCCGACCGTGTCCGTCTGCTGCTCGGCCTTTCGAGTAACTGACGCAGTTTTTTTGGATAAGGGCCCAAACTACCCGACTAGGATTCGAACCTAGACTAAGGGTACCAAAAACCCTTGTGCTACCGTTACACCATCGGGTATCAGAATCGATGACGGGATATATTAGCCGATTCTAGTGCCTGTTTGCGATAGGGGAGAGAAAGGCGTTGTCGTGAGGTGCTCAGCAGCATAAACTTTTAAGGGTCAGGAGAGAGTCGAAAGACCGCCGAAGGCCGAACGCTCAGGCAAAAGAACTGACTGAGAAAAACTGTTGGAGAGCGATGAAATCGCATGATTTCATCCACCGAAGGGGCAAGCCCCGGATCGAAATCCGGGTGTGAATCTCTCAGGTTCCAGGACAACAGGGATCACGTCGCCATCCTACAGGGTGGTGTGCTAAGGAATCTCAGTCATGTCCGCAATCCACGCTCCAGCCTCCGCAATCAAGTCTTGTGGATCCTCGTCATTATCTGAACACGGACCCGAAGGCTGCCCAGAGTTTTCCAGCCGACATATCGGCATCCGAGAAGCAGACGAGCATCATATGCTTGATGCCATAGGCGTATCTTCCCGTGACGAACTTATCGAACAGGTTGTCCCATCAAGTATTCGTCGTCATGACAGCATGCGACTGCCACCAGCGCTCTCAGAGACCGAAGCGTTGGAGGAACTTAAAGCTATCGCGTCACAGAACAAGGTTTTAAAGAGTTTTATCGGGCAAGGCTATTATGGAACGATCACCCCAACCGTGATTCAGAGAAACATTCTCGAAAACCCTGCCTGGTATACAGCGTATACGCCCTATCAGGCTGAAATCAGTCAGGGCCGCATGGAAGCCCTTATCAACTTTCAGACAATGATCTGTGATTTGACTGGCATGCCAATCAGTAACGCGTCTCTTCTAGATGAGTCCACGGCTGCCGCAGAGGCAATGGCCCTGGCGTACCGAGTCACGAAGTCAAAAGATACTGTGTTCGTGGTTGATCATCATTGTCATCCACAGACCCTTGAGATCCTTGC